>ENA-OQBT01000651-OQBT01000651.1-human-gut-metagenome-genome-assembly--contig:-NODE-651-length-19475-cov-2.991214_pt1 | contig 19475 bp, 20 predicted proteins | sample MGYA00242749_ERZ504557 | MGnify/ENA primary metagenome ERZ504557 (study PRJEB26092, sample SAMD00036243) | human gut metagenome | host: Homo sapiens | study: EMG produced TPA metagenomics assembly of... | reverse complement strand
GAGCTGTAACTGAAATGTGAGTTAAAAAACTCAATTTCGTTACAGCCCCTTTTTGCTGTGCATATTTAGTTATTTGTAACAATGATTTTTACTTGAAAATATCTAGTTTTGACAGCCCGTTCCGAAGATTAATAATATCCCATGGCAAGTATTCGGCAATGGATAGACCTACGAGCTCAGAGTTTTCACTAACCGCTTGAAGAATTTGGAAAATCTTAGCCAATGTCATTTCACCAACTGCGTATTCAACCGGGCCCTGATGCGGTTTGTTGCAGAGGAGACTGCGGAAATCAGTAGGACTCAGAACATCTAAATCCAAATGAACCATGACGTGTTCAATCTTATTAGCCGTAAGCCAATCCGTAACAGGCTGGGTAGAGGTTAAATCCTGTGGTGTCAAATAGGACAAGGAATGCTCAGCAATAAAGCTTTTTTCATGCGGTAGAAGGCCGGATTCAATTAAGCCTACATAGAGGACTTGGTTCGGCCGGAACGGAGCTTTCACGGTTTTGGCAAAACTAGGGGCGCCATGACCCAATAAATTTCCTAACACCATGGCATGTTCGTGGTTGAACTCCTTCGGTGTCATGATATCGGGATGGGCATCAAGCCATAGAATCGCCGTATTATTCGGATATTGCTGGTGCAAGTAATCGAACGGTACTTGCGAAATAGAGCAGTCACCGCCGATGGTGATAATTTTGCGCGGTTGTTTAACCTTAAGAATTTCCCGAGCCGTAGTCTGTTGTTGCAGGAGAATCTTTTCGGCAAAAACGTCTTGAGCGGTTTGCTCTTCATTGGCGGCGAGAGTTGCTTTTTCATCGGCTACCGGTACATATACTTTTTCAGTATTAGGCGAAGAAGGGAGCAGTGCCGCTAAAACTTGGGCACCTATTTGATAGTTCGGGTTAGCGCCTCCTTGCCATTGGGGATAGACGAGCTGTAATGTTTTGCCGGAAGCGGAAGCTGTGCTTGCAGGCATGCTCATAGTTGGATTTGATGTAGATTGTTGGCTCATGGTGTGAAAGACCTCCTTGAAAAATGCTATAATAATGATAATAAATGCTATAATAACGGTAACAAAAAATAATGGAAATAAATGTGAAAATATAACATCAATGTTCGATTTGAGGTGAAAACATGTTAATACCACGGTATATTTTTACCAATGATTTCGTTGAATTAAAGCCTTTATTTGAGGCTCAGCCACATAAAGAAATACAACTTAAAACCGGTGATTTTTTGTGGCAACCGGACGAGCATGTTCAGTATATCAACTATATAGAGTCGGGTATTGCAAGAACTTATTTGGTACACGAATCGGGTCGGCGCAAGATTATATCCTATCATGGCTCAGGCACCATTTTCCCCGGTTTTCACGAATTGGAATTTAAAATTGAACAAACCTTGGTGACTGAAGCTATTACGCCCATGAAAATTTGGCGCTTTTCACGGGATGAATTCGGCCAATTAATGGATGCATACCCACAAATTAATAAATACATGTTAAATTCCTATGCTCGCTATATAAATCTCTTGCTTTTTGAAACAGCTCATCAGGAGTACAACTCGGGTTTTGTCAGAGTGTGTAATGTAATACTTTTGTTACACAATGCTCAAAGTGAAGTGGGCCAGGGAATATTGGTTTTTTCACAAGAAGAATTGGCAGAACTCGTCGGCATGAGCCGCGTTAATCTGACACGCCATATCGGTCGCTTGAGAGAAGAAGGTATTATCGATACGGCCCGCAGAGAAATTAAGATTTTAAACATCCAAACCTTAATGCGTTATTGTTCCGGTGAAACAAGATTAGACTGAATTAACCTCACAATTGCCTATAGATATTATATAAAATAGGCGAATAGGAATTCTGCTACAAATGATACAGAATAACTGATATAATGAAATTAAGTTTTGAAATGCACAAATTGTGTATTTAGGGAGTATTTAATTTATTATTCTATTTTAGTAAGGAGTGGAGCGTATGAAGCGGTTAGTGTTCTTATGTTTAGCCTTATGCCTGTTGCTGGCGGCAGGTTGTGCTCAAGTTACTTCTGAGATTGAGGTAAAATCGGACTTTAGCGGGGAATGGAAGGCCACGATTCAATCACCGGTACCAATCAGTAAAGGGGATTTATTGAGTGCGGTGACCCAGAATTCAAACGGGCAGCGTCGATTGATATTAGTAAAGTAGAACTTGAAGCCATCGGACCTGACGGGAAGGAATTAAAAGGGGACAGTGCAACGGTACAATCTCAAATGTGGAAATTAGAAGCGAAATTTGCCAATAAAGATGAACTGGCTAAGATGAGTGCGGCCGTTTTCGGACGTAATCCTGATGCTAAAATAAATGTAATTTATCCATATGGCGATGATCCTGATATGTACACCTTTAATTTAGGTAAGGCATCGGGTGCTACGACCATTGAAGTGGATGGCAAAATTATTAAGGAAAGCATCGGCAAGGGCATTTTGAAAAATGATGACACGGTCATCTATGCCGCAGGCGATCCTATTTATTTCCAATTTAAAAAAGATGGCAGCTCCGGTCTTCTTATCGGTGGCGCATTGGGTATTGTTGTTTTGGCAGGCATCGGCTATGTAATCTATCGTCGACGTCAGGCCACAGTATAGGGAGGGATTGTTATGAAAACGAAGCGACAGGTAACCTATATGTTGATGGCCTTGGCTATGGCTTTAATGCTTGTTCTCAGTGGTTGTGGCAGTTTGGGAAGCTCACAAGACTTTTCGGGCACATGGGATATATAGAGACTCCGACAATGAAGGATGTTAACTATGAATACTCCAGTGATAAAATCATTCTTGTTACTTTTGAAAAAAAGACCGACCATACGTATACAGGGAATTTTAGGCAGTATCGCTATGCCCCGAAAAAGATGAACTTTTTAAATATGGATGAGTACGAGCGGGGCGACCGTTGGATGGTATTTGGCATTCCTAATGGGCCTAACAGACAAGGCTTATTGCCAAAAATGGAGCCGGAATATACGTTTAAAGAAATCGGTCATGATTTTGAACCATTTAACTTAACTGAACGGGACGGGGTGTTATACATTGATGAAAGCGGTACCGAATATACTTATGACAGCCAAAAAGATGCCCTGGTAAGCGGTAAATTTGTTATGCAACGCATTAAAGACGGCGACATGACAAACCTTAAAAACGAAGCCCAACAACACATCAGAGACTACTTCCAAAAGAAATACGTAGACACCAAGAAGTGGGATCTGGTAGACATCAAATTCACAGACGAAACATCCGGACAATAATATGCTTTTTATAGGCCTTTCCTTCCCCTAAGTTATAACTAATGCACGGAGGGCACAGGCTAATGTAAAAAGAACAAGCCTTGCACGTAAGGACTCCGAGTTAATTCCGCACAGTCTTTATAGCAATCAGACATAAATAACGTACTGAGGGAACGGCGTAACGCAAAAAAAGAAGAAGGGTATTGCTCGTAGACGACTTTGTTCTTGTAGAACCAGGAGTCCGAGAGCAATACCCTTCTTCTTTTTACTTATGAAGTCCAAAGACATTATTTATGGAAGATTGTATATGATTTTGTTGGTAAGAAATTGGAGTCCGAGAGCAATCTCCTTCTTCTTTTTACTGAGCAAGAGCCCGATGTGCTTAGTTATAACTGATACCTGTCATTCCACAAAGTGCGAGCCCCGAAGTAAAGTAGGCAAAACGACGATAAGCACACGGTGGTACAGTTGGCAACCATGATGGTAATTTGGTACAGCACGGCTTCATTCGGCATGGCACCGGCCAAAATCTGACCGGTCATCATACCGGGAAGGGCGATAATCCCCATGCCCACCATGGAGTTCATGGTCGGTAAAAAAGCCGTTTCTAAGGACTGTATCACAAATGGATGCAGTATCTTAGCCGGCGGTGTGCCGATATTTAAGAGCACCTCGATTTGCTGTTTGTGAGAATCGAGATTTTCTTTAAATGACTTTAACGCCAAAGTGGCGCCGTTCATGGTAGCACTTACGAGCATACCGCTGATCGGAATGACATATTGGGGCGTTAAAATGTCTTTGCGGATAACGACAAGCAGCATAAAGCTTGTTATACTGATACAGGTGCCGATGACGGATAAGGCAGTAATCCACTTGAATTTACGGTTAAGCCATGGATTTTTGCGAAGCGTTCGAGTCACGGCAAAGCCGACCATCAAGGACAGATAGGTTAAGACAAAAATCGGTGACGGGTTTTGGAAAATGTAGAGCAACACGTATCCGGCAATGATTAACTGCACCGTCATCTGTAAGGTGCCCAGCAAGAGAAATTTCGTCTGCGGGATTTTACAATATGTGAAAATTCCGGCAATAACGAGGAGCAATAAGTAGATGGATAAGAATCCGCCTAATTGCATGGAAATAGCTTCAGTCATAATAAAAACTCCAATCTTATGGAACCGTATGTTTATACTTCGTGACGACTTTTAAGTTCAATCAAAGCATCGCTGAATTTAGGATAGAGTGTGTCGTCATGAGAAATGACCAACGTTGTTTTGTCGTGTTTGGCCATATATTCCTTCATGCGCGTGAAGAAGGTCGTAGCTGTCGGTGAGTCGAGGGCGGCACTCGGTTCATCCCACATATAAACTTCCGCATTGAAGGAAAGCATGATGGCGTTAAAGACACGCTGCTTTTCACCGCCGGATAAACGGGCCACATCTTGTTCCGGCGTAAACGGTGCCGCCGCAATGTGAAGAAACTCCTTCATGGGCTGTTTCGGTCGGTGGGGTAGAGCTGCGATACGCATGGAATTGACGGAAATTATCGGCAATAGTGCCGTCAAAGAGATACACTTGTTGATTAATCAGTAGGATTTTACGGCGCAATTCTAATGCATTGATAGTGCTGATATCTACCTTATTGTAATAGATGGTTCCTTGTGAGGGATTAATAGTGGCATTGAATAAGCGAAAAAGGGTGCTTTTGCCGGAGCCGCTGGCACCTTGAATGAAGGTCATTTTGCCTTTTTCAATGGTCATATCAGGGTATTCAATCATATTGTTAAAGACTAAGTCTTTGGTCGTTATTAAGGTCATGAGAGTACTCCTTTCCTCTTTATTCTAATTGATTTTAACAAAATTACCTAGTTAAAAAAATTATAAATTTATCATTCATAATTTGAAGTTGAGAATTCATTTCAGATTGACTTTACTCTTTTTTTTTTGCAAATCGTGCTATGGTTATATTTTGAGATGCCGTACGATGCTTAGAAATTATCCTCAAAATTATGATTTAATGATTGAGGTACCTTACAAATCGATGGTGAACGAATTTATTCGATTTCAAAGAGCTCGATTATTAGCATTACTTAAGTATTCTCAATTTATATAATTGAAGCTATTTTTTTACGTTTTGCAAAATCTATATTTATTCAATTTGACAGAGACTATATTTATTTGGTTATCCTAAAAACTCATGCATGAAATAACTTAATGAGATAAATACTTTTGTGCTAGAGGGATGTACATTTAGAATATACAGATTTGAAATTTAGGAGTATAATTTAGTCGTGATATTACGAATGGAGGGCTTTACGATGAGCTTTTCGGTGCGTACAGATGTATGTATCCAGTGTAAAATGTGTGTGGCAGAGTGCCCGACAGGATTATTGGTTATGAAAGAAAACGGTCCGGCCGCCGGTTTTGGCAGTTGTATTTCTTGTGGACATTGCGTAGCAGTTTGTCCAACAAATGCGATTGATTATACAGTAACGCCGCGCGCCGATCAAATTCCGGTTGGGGATTACCAAGTACCAAGTCCTGAAGAGGCAGAGAAGTTTATCCGCTATCGCCGATCTATTCGTACATTCCGTGATACACCGGTTTCAAAGGCGCAAATTACGAGACTCTTGAATGTGGCTCGTATGGCTCCTACCGGCTCCAATAGCCAAGGCATTTCGTATCGAGTGATTCAGAATAAGGAAACGCTGGCTGCTATCAGTGAAGCCGTGATGGACTGGATGAGCGGATTGGGGAAAGAAAATAGTCGTATGCGAATTTATGCGTATAATGCAAAGCGCTATAACCGGACTGGGCGTGATTTTATTTTACATAAAGCACCTGCTTTAGTCCTAGCCATAAGCAAGGATGAATTGATTGACCGCGGCCGCGATAACGGTCATTTTGCCCTGTCTTATGCGGAATTAATGGCACCTTCCTTAGGCCTGGGAAGTTGTTGGTCTGGCTTTGTAGAATTTTGCGCACAAGTAGGCTATGAACCACTGCTGAAATTACTTAATTTACCGGCTGGGTATAGGGTTGCCGGAGCTATTATGGTGGGATATCCTAAATTTAAGTACCGCTATATGCCTGAGAGAGAATCACTGAGAGTTTTCTTTGATGAGGAGGATTAAACGCATGGCATTAGTAACACTGGAAATGATTAGGGAAGCGCAAGAACATCTGAAAGGGGTTGCACAGCGAACGGCTATGATGCATTCTACCTCTTTGAGTGAACAATGCGGTTGTGAAGTCCATTTAAAAATGGAGAACTTCCAGCGTACCGGTTCATTCAAATTGCGCGGTGCGTATAACAAGGTAGCGTCATTGTCACCGGAAGAACGAGCTCGTGGGATTGTAGCTTCGTCGGCCGGCAATCATGCGCAAGGCGTGGCGTTGGCCGCTAAGGAATATGGTTGTAAAGCGACGATTTGCATGCCTACCAATGCACCGATTGCCAAAATTGATGCCACTAAAAGTTATGGTGCGGACGTAGTGCTGGCCGGTGATTTTTACGCCGATTGTTATGAAAAGGCTTGCCAATTGCAGAAGGAGAAAGGGTTTACTTTCTGTCATCCGTTTGATGACCCGTTGGTTATTGCCGGTCAAGGCACAATCGGTTTGGAAATTCTTGAAAAATTGCCTGAAACAGATGTTATCGTCGTGCCAATCGGTGGCGGCGGTTTAATTTCCGGTATTGCGGTAGCGGCGAAGGAATTAAAACCAAGTATTCGCATCGTCGGCGTACAGACTCAGAACATGCCGTCCATGAAGGAATCGGTAGAGCTTCGTAAAATTACGACCGTGCCGGCCTTAAAGAGCTTGGCCGACGGGATTACCGTAGGCACGCCGGGTACCTTGACATTTGACATCGTGTCTCAATATGTGGATGAAATCGTTACCGTTAGTGAAGCGGAAATTGCGGAAGCTATTTTGTTCCTTTTGGAACGTGTAAAAACGGCGGCCGAAGGCGCCGGTGCTTGCCCGGTAGCAGCGTTGATGAATCATAAAATTGCCGGCGTTGAAGGCAAGAACGTAGTGGCTATGGTAAGCGGCGGTAATATTGACGTAAACATGATTGACCGCATCATCAACAACGGCCTTGTTAAAACATGGCGTCGGGCTTATTTTGATGTTGTGGTACAAGATAAACCGCATGTTTTATCCAAAATTACGAGCATAATTTCTGACAGCAATGCCAATATTTTGAGTATTTATCATGACCGCAGTCAGCGTGACATTGAAGTGGGCTATGTACATGTAGCTTTGGAAATTGAAACCATGAATGAAAAACATGTTACCAGTCTGTTGGCTACCTTAGCAGACAATGGCTTCCCGGCTATTTTACGCTAACAAGGAGCCATGCGTTAAAGGGAGAGTGTTTTAGGGAGATGACACATATAGAGGAGACAAATTAGAAACATAGAGTAGGAGTAAAAATATGGAATCGGGAAAAAACTTAGAGCGTAATTTAAAACCCCGTCACGTGGAAATGATCGCCCTGGGCGGTACGATTGGGGTAGGCTTATTTATGGGTTCAGCCAGCACGATACAAACAGCCGGTCCGGCCGTATTATTGTGTTACGCTTTATCCGGGGTCGTAATGTTTTTAATTATGCGTATTATGGGTGAAATGCTGTATTTGGAGCCGGTACCGGGTTCGTTTGCGGCTTATGGTTATCGCTATATTTCACCGTATATCGGTTATATAACTGCTTGGTGCTACTGGTTTATGTGGATATCCGTAGGGCTTGCCGAAGTTACGGCGGTTGGGATTTACATGAGTTATTGGTTCCCGGAACTGCCCCATTGGGTATCGGCTTTCGTAGCTATGGCAATTATTGTTGCAGCCAATCTTGCGTCCGTTAAATATTATGGCGAGTTTGAATTCTGGTTTGCTTTGATTAAAGTAGGGACCATCGTATTTATGCTCGTTATCGGGGCCATGATGATTTTATTCGGCTTTGGTAATGACGGTGTACCTATCGGGTTCTCCAATTTATGGGAACATGGCGGGTTTGCACCGCACGGCTTCGGCGGTATGTTGGCGGCTATGTGCGTTGTTGCGGCAGCCTTCCAAGGGGTTGAATTGGTAGGGATTACAGCCGGTGAAGCACAGAATCCGCGTCATACCTTGGTAAAAGCGGTTAAAGGCATTGTTTGGCGTATCTTGATTTTCTATGTTGGTGCTATTTTTATTATTCTTTGTATTTATCCTTGGAATGAACTGGGTTTTGTAGGCAGTCCGTTTGTAACGACATTCTCTAAAGTAGGGATTGCCAGTGCTGCCGGTATTATCAATTTTGTAGTTTTGACAGCCGCTTTATCCGGTTGCAACAGTGGTATTTATAGTTGTGGTCGTATGTTGTATACGTTGGCTAAAAACGGTCAGGCCCCTAAGATTTTTGCGAAATTATCTAAATCGGGCGTACCGCGCAACGGTATTTATGTATCCATGCTTTCCTTAGTATTCGGGGTTGTGTTGAATTATTTGATTCCGGACTCCAAATTGTTCTTATATATTTATAGTGCCAGCGTTTTCCCTGCTATGGTATCCTGGTTCGTATTGGCCGGAGCACAGCGCAAGTTCAGAGAACGTTGGGGCAAAGAAATCATGGATCAGCATCCGTTCAAATCGCCATTGTATCCATATTCCAACTATTTCTGCTTGGGCTTCTTGGTACTCGTTACTATCGGTATGATTTGGAATGAAGATACGCGTGTATCCTTAGTGGTAGGTTGGTTGTTTATCGCTATTGTTACGGCGTTCTACTATGGTCTTGGCATGAATAAACGTCCGGTTGTTCACGAAGAATTCGTTCATGAAGACGGACTCGGTGCCGGTGGTCCTGCTCGTGAAGAGTCTGCCGCAGCAGAAGGTTCGGTAACGGCTATTAAATAGTTATTTATTTAGATTGACATAGAGCGTTTAGAGCTTTATCAATAGAAATCTCCTTTGGGAAGAACATAAAAGTCTCACAATAATCTAAAAAAGGTTATTGTGGGTCTTTTTTATTTCCGGTTTATGTGGTAGGATAATAAATAAGCTTGGCGAAGTGGGGTTTACAAAACTCTTTGAACTGCAGTTGGCGTTATCATTGTTCGCATAACGGTTGGTTTGAGAGTTTGCTTGCATCCGGACTGAGAACCCGAGATGTAGTGCCAAGATACTTTTTGAGGGGCCCATAGGGCAGTGTAAATGAGAGAGAGGTCTTACAAATGAATCTAAAAAAATGGTTAGCACCTGTGTTGGTGGGAATTTTGGCAATCGGTATTGCCGGTTGCGGCACTGATTCCTCATCGAAGGAAATTCGAATCGGCGCAACGGCCGGTCCGCACGCGGAAGTGGTGGAAGCGGTAGCCAAAGAAGCGGCTAAAGAAGGCATCAATGTAAAAGTTGTGGAATTTTCCGATTATGTAACACCGGACAAAGCGTTGGCTGAAGGTGACTTGGATCTTAACAGCTATCAACACGTACCATTTATGGAAAACTTTAACAAAAATAATAACGCTAATTTAGTGTCTATCGGCAAAACAATTTTGATGCGCATGGGTTTATACAGCAATCAGGTGAAAAGTGTTGATGAAATTCCCGATGGCGCTGTTGTAGCTATTCCGAACGATCCGACTAATGGCGGTCGCGGCTTAGCGTTATTGGCTAAAGCCGGTCTTATTACCTTAAAAGAAGGTGTTGGCTTCAAAGCTACGCCGGCTGATGTTGTGTCCAATCCTAAAAACTTACAAATCAGAGAATTGGAAGCAGCACAATTACCACGCAGTCTTGATGATGTGACGGTAGCAGCGATTCCGATGAACTATGTAATGAGTGCCGGTATTGACGTGGCTAAGCAGGGGATTTTCTTAGAACCTAAGAATGAACCGTTGGCTGTCATGGTTTTAGCGGCTCGTGAAAAGGATAAAGACAATCCTACGTATAAAAAAATTGCTGAGATTTACCACTCCCCGGCGATTAAGCAGTTCATTGCCGATAAATTTAAAGGCACCATTGAACCGGCTGAATAATTGAGGCAGGCTGAATCATATGTAAAATAAAGTAAGCCTGAGGCGATAGTTGTTATCGCTTCGGGGCTTTTTTGATGTTTAAAAGTATGACTCGGGGTAAAACCGAAGGTTGTTTGTCAGACGTTTTATATGTAGTAAACCGAGGTTTATTTGTCAGCTGCTTTTATATGTCGTTTGAGTAATTGGCCGTACCCTTTTTTGCCACAGAATGTATTGTTTTCGGCAATAAGTTGGCCGCGGAGGAATACTTTGGCACCGTGGCGTTGACGGTCATGCCTTCGTAGGCGGAGTAACCACAGGTAGTTTTTAAATTATCGGCGCGGAATGTCCGTGATTCGTTAGGATTAAAGAGAACAAGATCCGCATCATAGCCCACTTTAATATCGCCTTTGTTTGTAATCCCGAAGATGCGCGCCGCATTAGTGGCTGTCACCTGCACGAATTGCTCCGGCGTAAGGCGTTTTTTGCAAAACACCTTCGCTAAAGAGGAGCGGCATGCGTTCTTCTACACCACTGATGCCGCCGGGACAATTTCTGAAATCGTCCACATAGGCTTGCTTTTCAGCAATGGTAAATGGACAGTGGTCGGTGGCAACCACCTGGACCGTGCCGTCCTGTAAGCCCTGCACAGCGCGTCTTGGTCTTCTTTTTTACGAAGGGGCGGTGCCAGCATATATTTAATGCCTTCCATGGGACCGCCGTCTTTAAATTTATCATCTGTTAAGAAAAGATACTGTGGGCAGGTTTCGGCATAAATATTGGCTTGCCCTTCTTGGCGGGCAAGACGGATTTCGCTGAGGCTTTCGTGCGCCGACATATGCACTAAGTAGACCGGTGCGTCACCGACAACGCGGGCGAGACCGATAACGGTATTTACGCTGATTGACTCGGCCGTATTAGGGCGCGTCAAGGCGTGGCCGATAGGCAGCAATTCTTCCTTGGTCAAACGATTACGCAGTGTATTGGTAATCGTGTCATCTTCTGCATGGACGGTCAAAAGACCACCGCATTTCTTTAAACGTTCCAACAAGGCAAAGAGTTCCGGTTCGTGCAAGGGCGAACCATAGGTGGTATAAGCTTTAAAAGATGGGAATCCTTCTTTGGTTACAAGTTCATTGATTTCTTTTAAAATGGAATCGTCAACATGTTGAAAAACGCCGTGAAAGCTATAATCCACGGGGCAATCTTTGGCGAGGTCGCGATATACATCGAATTGATGATGTAAGGAACAGCCGGCAGGACCGAAGGCTATGTGGTCGATAATGGTAGTTGTACCGCCGCAGGCCGCCGCGATGCCACCATGTAAAAAGTCGTCACAGGCGCGATGTTTCGGCGATTGTTGCAGGTCAAAATGAGTATGCGGATCGATGCCGCCGGGCACGACATAATGCCCCGTGGCGTCAATGATTTCGTAGTCGGTGCCTTGATCTTTAATAGGGACGACTGTTTGGAATTCCTGTTCAGCAGGGCTATTGTTAGTGCCGGAGCCAACTGTTTGCCGGGCCGCATGTGGTGCGGTAATGGCGGTAATCGTGTCACCGGTAATCACGATATCACCGACGAAATGATCGGTGGCTGTGCAAATAAGACCGTTTTCAATAATGATATTCATAAGGCAAACCCTTTCTGCTATAGGCATAGAATCTTGAAAGTGTAATGTCATGATTGTTTTATAACGAGTATATATAACTTTATAATACCCCTTTTGTTGATTTATTCAAAGCATTAAATATACCGAAAGAAGAAAAATAGGGTATAATAAATAGTAAGAGTTTTTTGAATATGAAGTGGCCCACATGAGTGGCTGCGTATCGTGTAGCGGTTGCCGGCAATAGTTAACGTCTCGGCGATTGTATTAGACATATGGCTGGCAGCAAAGGCTGCTTGTGACGAAGATAAAGGAGGTTGTATATGACCGAGTTAAAAGTAGTAGTGTCAGAACAGGCGGAATCAGTAGTCGGTATATTGACGAAACGTGACGTTATTCGGCCGCATCAAACCGATTTTACCAATGTGGGCGCAGTTATTATTTGTGACTGCGAGATAGATACATTAAAGAGTACGCCGGTTAAGGTGTTTGACATTCCTGTATTTGTGGTGCGCACAGGCACCGGTATGGAAGGCTTAAGCCCTAACCAAGTATCGCAGGCGGAGGACACCGTATTGCGCGATGCCTATGCGGTATTAGACGATGAGCCGTCGGAACGTGAATTCTACATTCGACGCCTCGAAACGGCTGTTCAAAATTATGAGCATCGCTCGTTACCGCCGTTTTTCCGTTCTTTGAGACGCTATGTAGAGCTGGGCAATTCCCAGTTTGACTGTCCGGGCCATCAAGGGGGGCAGTTCTTCCGCAAACATCCGGCGGGCCGCGCTTTTTACGATTATTTCGGTGAACATATTTTCCGCAGTGATTTATGTAATGCGGACGTTCAACTGGGCGACTTGCTCATTCATGAAGGCTACGCGCTGGAGGCTCAGGAGCATGCGGCGCAGGTATTTAATGCGGACAAAACCTATTTTGTACTCAATGGTACGTCCTCGTCCAATAAAGTAGTCCTCAACGCTTTATTGGCTCCCGGCGATATCGTGCTCTATGATCGCAACAATCATAAATCCGTATCGCACGGCGCTTTGGTCCAGGCCGGTGCCATTCCGGTGTATCTGGAAACGGCTCGCAATCCGTTCGGCTCCATCGGCGGTATTCCGGAAGCTTGTTTTGACGAAACCTTCCTGCGTGAGCGCATTGCGGAACGTGCTCCTGAAAAAGCCAAGGCTGAGCGTCCGATTCGTTTGGCGGTAATTCAGCTTGGTACCTATGACGGCACGATTTATAACGCGCGCCAAGTAGTCGATAAAATCGGTCACTTATGTGACTACATTCTCTTTGATTCCGCCTGGGTAGGCTATGAACAATTCATTCCGATGATGAAAGATTGTTCACCACTACTTTTGGAACTCGGTCCTGACGATCCGGGCATTTTGGTAACTCAGTCCGTGCATAAACAAATGGCGGGTTTTTCACAAACATCACAAATTCACAAAAAGGATTCGCATATCCGTGGGCAAGCCCGTTATGTGAATCAGAAGCGTTTTAACAACGCCTTTATGATGCATGCCTCCACATCGCCGTTCTATCCGCTCTTTGCGGCCCTCGATGTGAATGCGAAAATTCACGCCGGTGAAGGCGGCCGAGCTTTATGGCGTGACTGTGTTATGGTGGGCATTGAAGCCCGTAAAACGGTGCTGCGCAACTGTAAGTATTTACGGCCTCTCGTGCCGCCGACGGTTCACGGTAAAGCGTGGGAAGACGGCGAAACGGAAGTTATGTCCGATGATGTGTCGTACTTTGCCTTTGAGCCGGATGCGAAATGGCATTCCTTCAGCGGTTACGGCGAAGGGCAATATTTCATCGACCCTTGTAAATTCCAGCTCATAACACCGGGCATCGATATGGAAACCGGTGAATACGAGGATTTTGGCATTCCGGCCACAATTTTGGCAAATTATTTGCGCGAGCATCAGGTCGTGCCGGAGAAATGTGACCTCAATACGATTTTATTCTTGCTCACACCGGCCGAGTCGTACACCAAAATGGATGCACTCATTGCTAAATTGTTGCGTTTTGAGCAGCTCATCGAAGCGGACGCGTCATTACAGGATGTTTTGCCGAGTGTATATACGCAGAACATCGACCGCTATCGCGGCTATACGATTCGTCAGCTGTGCCAAGAAATGCATGACTTTTATAAAGTGCGCCGTGTGAGTGAATTGCAACAGAAATTATTTAAACGGGAGTATTTCCCTACCTATGTGAAAACACCGCAGGCGGCGAATATTGATTTTGTACGCGGTGAAGGGGAATTGATTCCGATTGCGGACTGTGTGGGTCGCATGGCGCTTGAAGGGGCCTTGCCGTATCCGCCGGGCGTTATTTGCGTGCAGCCGGGTGAACTTTGGTCGGAAGCGGCTCGTGATTATTTCGTGGCCCTTGAAGAAGGCATTAATGAATTACCGGGTTTTGCACCGGAGCTTCAAGCGTTTATATTGAAGCGGATGAAACCGGTTATAAGCGGGCTTATGCGTATGTATTAAAAGAGTCCGCACAGAAAGAAGGGGTATAATGGCGAAGGATGAATTAACCTCGGTGGATGAAGCACAATTGTTGCGTTCTATCGGTGAAGCAGTGACGGCGGCGGTGAAGGAATTGGTGACCGTTGCCAAGCTGGAAGCCGGTGATCTGTTTGTTATCGGTTGTTCCACCAGTGAAGTGCGAGGAAGCCGTATCGGTACAGATTCGGCAACGGACGTGGGTGAAACAATTATTAAGGCAGCCGCCGTTTTAGAGCCGCTGAAGATTTCTTTGGCCGTGCAATGCTGCGAACATTTGAATCGCGCTTGGTACTTGAAAAGTCGGTAGCTAATCGGCATAATTGGCCGATTTGTAATGCAGTGCCGCAACTTCACGCCGGTGGTGCTGCTCGATGGCAGCGTATAAGCACTTTGCGGCGCCGGTTGTGGTTGAACGGGTAGAGGCTGATGCGGCCCTTGATATTGGCGATACGCTGATCGGCATGCATTTAAAACCGGTAGCCGTGCCGGTTCGCTTAGGCGTAAAAACAATCGGTGAAGCTCATGTGACAGCCGGCCGCGTACGGCCTAAATATATCGGCGGCGCACGCGCTGTTTACGATGAATCATTAATGTGACAGAGGTGAGTACGTTTGAATTTCTATACTTATGCCTATATCGTGCAACAAGGGCAGTTTAACGCCCTTTTGCAATATGGTATATCATTTATACTCTTGGTGGCGCTGTTGGGGGTCAGTATCTTATTTATGCGCCATCGTTTGAATAGTCGTTATCGCGATTTGACAATTCTTTTATCGCTGCTGATTGTGTTTATTTTGGGCATTCGTTGGAGTGAATATGATTCCTCTATGCGAAACTCGGAAGAAAGCAGTCGCATGGCTAGTTTTATCGTATCTGTATCGGAGCGTTTGGGCACGAATAAGGAAGATGTGAAGGTTAATTCAACCCATCTTGATGATGACGTAATAGTCAGTGCGGGCAATCGTTTTTATCGGACCCATTTTATCAAAGGGTACGGAGCCTATTCATTGACGCAGGTACACGTGATAGATTCGCAGATTAAAGTCATAGATGTGGTGAAGGAGTAAAGCAAACATGATAACGGGTTATACGTTGATTATGATAAAACTGGTGCTGGGCATATTGTGTTTGGTACTGCAAATCAATTTAATGGGCAAGGGGAATTTGGCTCCGAACTCGGCTATTGATCAGGTGCAGAACTACGTGCTTGGCGGTATTATAGGGGGTGTTATTTATAACGAAGCCATTGGAGTCTTGCAATTTTTGCTGGTTCTCATCGGATGGACTATCGTTGTTATGGCGCTTCGCTATTTGTCGGCCTATAATCACCATGTGAAACGTATCGTAGACGGTACGCCCACAATCGTGGTGGATTATGGTAAAATTCAAGTAGAAGATTGTATGCGCAACGGCGTCAGTGCCGGTGACTTACATTTAAAACTGCGCGCCAATGGGGTAACGCGCGTAGGCGAAGTAAAACGAGCGTTTTAGAACAAAACGGGCAATTGACGGTAGTTAAATTTGGGGAAGATTCGGTACATTATCCGTTAATCGTTGACGGGCAGATAGATGAAAATGTATTGTCATTAATCGAAAGAGATAGAGAGTGGTTAGAAACGAACGTAGCAGAGCAAGGCTATCAACCGTCGGATATATATATGGCCGAGCTCGTGCATGGTGAGTTGGTTATAACCCCGTATGCGAAGGATTAATCCCGTTGGGGCGATGAAAGGAGCTAGTCATGGTTGGACTGCAGCGAGCTTTATTGATAATTGCATTTCTCTATATTTTGTACCACATATATACACATGGTTTTACGACCACCAATTTAATTGCCGTTGTGTTACTGTTGTTCTCGTTGGCATTTGAGTTGACTCGTAAGGTTCGCCGTGAAAAATTAGAAGCTTATTTTGTCCGTAAAGAGGCGGAAATAGAGGCTGAAGAAGCGGCCAAAGCGGCCAAAGCAGCGGCGGCACGGGGCGAAGCAGTTGATTCGAATACAGAAAAGACAGTTGATGTTGAACATAAAGTTAAATGATAGATGTTAAGGTTAAGCTAAAGCTGAAGCCAAAGCCGAAGTTAAAGCTAAAGCTAAAGCCTGTATAGTAGTATGCTTATTAAGGAAGCTCTCAGCTTCTTATGAAAGGAGTCTTTGATGAATTAATTTCTTGGAATGTTAACGGTCTGCGCGCCGCGGTAACGAAAGGTTTTATGGAAGTTTTGAAAAACTTGATGCGGATATGTTTTGCCTGCAGGAAACGAAGTTGCAGCCACACCAAATCGAGTTGGAATTGCCGGGCTATGAGCAGTATTGGAACAGTGCGGTGAAAAAGGGGTACAGCGGTACGGCCCTTTTCACACGTGTGAAACCGTTAAATGTAACGAACGGTATCGGCATTGAAGAACACGATCAGGAAGGGCGCGTGATTACGGCGGAATACGATAATTTTTATCTCGTAACCTGCTACACGCCGAACAGCCAGCGTGAATTGGCTCGTTTGGAATACCGTATGACTTGGGAAGATGCGTTCCGCGCCTATTTGTTGGAATTAGATGCGAAAAAGCCGGTTATTCTTTGCGGTGATTTAAACGTAGCGCATAATGAAATTGACTTAAAAAATCCTAAGACAAATCGGAGAAACGCCGGCTTTACCGACGAAGAACGTGAGAAAATGACGGAGTTGTTAGATGCCGGTTTCACCGATACTTTCCGTAAACTTTATCCGGACGTGACCGATGCGTACAGCTGGTGGTCCTATATGGGCAAAGCCGCGATCGGAACGTAGGGTGGAGAATTGACTTTTTTATTACCTCCGCACGTCTCGATAAGGATATTGTGGAAGCTAAAATTCATCCGGATATTTTCGGCAGCGATCACTGCCCGGTTGAGTTGGAAATTAATCTTTAATCACCGTAGAAGTATAGTTTTTGACAGGGATTTTTGATTTATACTCTATAGAATGGTCAAAAAGACGGTTCTTTATGGAGTTTTATCTATATTGAATTGTCATATATACATAAAAATAGTAAGAGTTCGCCTTAAAAAATCAAGGCGGACTCTTTTATTTTCTATCCTTTATAAATCATGCGTAATAGTTATGATAAAAATGCCTCATATGAAAAATACATGGTTAATAACTTGGGGCTGTGGTATAGTGTATACAAGACATAGATTTGTAATGTTGAATCTTTGATTTTATAGTGTATGCGTAAAAAGGAGACACGATTATTATGGCAAATTATAATCCCTACGAAAACATGCTTAACACACTTGACCAAGCGGCCGAAAAATTAGGTTTGACGAGAAACGACTATGAAGTTATCCGTCATCCTGAACGGGAAATGCAAGTAGCCGTACCGGTACAAATGGACGATGGTCATATTGAAGTTTTCAGCGGTTATCGTACGCAACATAGTACAATTATGGGCGCCGCTAAAGGTGGTCTCCGTTTCCATCCTGATTCCGATGAAAACGAAGTTCGTGCTTTGGCAGCTTGGATGACAATCAAAAACTCTATCGCACACCTTCCATACGGTGGCGGTAAAGGCGGTATTAAAGTAGATCCTAAGAAATTGAGCCAACGCGAATTAGAACGCTTAACTCGCGGTTTTGTTCGTAAAATTGCGCCAATCATCGGCGTTGACACTGACGTGCCGGCTCCTGATGTTAACACTAATCCTCAGATTATGGCTTGGATTGTGGATGAATTCTCCACATTAAAAGGCGTATGGTCCCCGGGCGTTGTAACCGGTAAACCATTGGCCGTTGGCGGTTCCAAAGGCCGTAACGAAGCAACCGGCCGTGGCTGCATGTTTACGTTGAAGAGCTACCTTGAAAAGAAAGGTAAGAAAATGAGCGACGTAACTATCGCTGTTCAAGGCTTCGGTAACGTAGGTAGCGTTGGTGCTTTATTGATGCATCGTGAAGGCGCTAAAATCGTTGCTATCGGCGACGTTCATGGTTCCATTTACAATGAAAACGGTATCGACGTTGAAAAAGCTTACGAATATGCCAACTCTCATGGCCGTTCCTTGGAAGGCTACGAAGAAGCCGGCATGACTCGTATTCCTAACCCTGAATTATTACTTCTCGACGTAGATGTATTATACCTCGCTGCTTTGGAAAACCAATTGAACGGCAGCAATATGAAAGAAGTTAAAGCTAAAACTATCTTGGAAGGTGCTAACGGCCCTACAACTAATGAAGCTGACTTGTACTTCTTTGAAAAAGGCATCGAAATCATTCCTGACGTATTGGCAAACGGTGGCGGCGTAGTAACTTCTTACTACGAATGGGTACAGAACAAAGCCGGCTTCTACTGGGATGAAGACGAAGTAAATGCTCGCCTCGAAAAGAACATGAAAATGAGCTTTGAAGAAGTTTGGGAAATGCAACAACAGTACAAAGTATATCCTCGTTTAGCTGCTTACATGGTAGCTTTGAAACGTTTGGTTGATGCCAGCAAACTTCGTGGTTTCAACGGCTGATAATAACGGGAGCAAACTCGTTTAATTTGAATTAACAGCTGACTACAGCTTTAAGAATCTTTACACTTTGCTTTTAACGGTCAAACAGTAGTGAGTACTGATTGAGTCCGTACAACTTATACAACGCTAAGTATGACTGTCTAACAGGCTATGCGTAGCCACCTTGCTAAATAATATAATGAAAGAAGTATACTCAGCGTAAGAGCGGTCAGGTAAGTAATGCCTGACCGCTTTTTTTGCGCGTGGTTTGGGCAGGCAGATTTAGGCGGGCGGATTTAGTGAAATTACCAATCATATAGTCGGGATTTCAGGGGCGGAAAAGAACAATAAAGGCCTAATAAAAGCCTAACAAAGGTTTAATAAAAGCCCGAAATGTGTGACTTTTGCAACATATTTAAAATACGTATGGAATTTGTAAAAATTTAATAAAAAAGTACTTGCTTTTACTTTGAATTTAGTATAAAATATCTCTTGTACCATTCCTCGATAGCTCAGTCGGTAGAGCAATCGGCTGTTAACCGATCGGTCGTAGGTTCGAGTCCTACTCGGGGAGCCAATGTGCCCGTTGGTCAAGCCGGTTAAG
>ENA-OQBT01000650-OQBT01000650.1-human-gut-metagenome-genome-assembly--contig:-NODE-650-length-19511-cov-2.229777_pt1 | contig 19511 bp, 23 predicted proteins | sample MGYA00242749_ERZ504557 | MGnify/ENA primary metagenome ERZ504557 (study PRJEB26092, sample SAMD00036243) | human gut metagenome | host: Homo sapiens | study: EMG produced TPA metagenomics assembly of... | reverse complement strand
AGCGACGCCGCACCATGCAGCACGCGCGCACGGCCGAGGGCGAAGCGCCCGTAAAAACGGCATAGGCAGCGAGGGCCAGCACCAACAGCCCCCGCTGCAGCCCACGAGAGAGGCGTGTCTTTTGCAGGGCGCTCTCAATCACAAACCCCACGATGGCAAGATGACTACCCGAGACAGCGATAAGATGTGCGGTGCCCGTTACCGAAACCAATCGCCCGCCGGCTGGGCACGCAGCTCGGCCGAGCGTCCGCAGACAACGCCGGCAATGAGCGAGCGCGCTGGATCGGTCGCGGGCGCGATAACGGCAAGGAGCTCGTTTCGAAGCCAAGACAACGGGCCTGGAGGGCCCTCGTCGATCGATACCAACCGGACGACTTTAACCTTTCGAAGCTCGCCCCGAAGCACGCGTGAGCGCCCATACGCATCATTCTCAAAGCGCGAAATTCGACCGATAGCACGTACATGCGAACCGACGCCGAGCTCACGATCGCACGACAGCCATACCTGACCCAAATGCTTTTCGCCCGCAAACGCATCGCAGGTATAGGAGCACACACCGTCATTGATGGACGGATCGCCGTGCACAACAAACTCAAGACTGCTCGCAGCCCGATTATCCAGTGCCCTCGATGCGTGTAGCGCTCCTATCGCCCAAGCCGCGGACACGACCGCTCCCGCAACGAGGCCAAGGGCCGCGGCATACAGCCATCGCTTCCACCGCACAAGACGCATACAGGACCGTGCCAATACGATGCACGTCGCAGCCGCGAAGGGAATGGCCATAAGCAATGTGACGGGCGCCGCCCGCTCTCCCAGCAGCGCATCGGCCGCCATGTTAAGCACTAACCCACAGCTCGCACACAAGCCGGCACAAAGGGCTATCGCCCACGGCATCAATGGGCGCGGTGGCATCACATGCTCGCGCTCGGTCGCACTCATACGCAGATGCAATCTTTAATTTTGGCGAGTTTCTTCTCACCGATCCCCGATACGCGCATAAGGTCATCGACCGAGGCAAAGGCCCCGTTTTGCGTCCGTTCGTCGATAATTGACTGGGCCATAGAAGGCCCGATGCCCGAAAGCGTCTGCAGCTCCGCCGCACTTGCCGTATTGATATTCACAAGTCCCGACGAAGACCCTGTACCAGGGTCGTGGAAGCACTGCTTTCGGCGCGCCGACGGCCGCAGCCGTTTGTTGCTCCCCTACCGTCGGCACATAGATCTTTTGACCATCGGTGATCTTGGACGCACGGTTAAGAACCGTCACATCCGCCTCGGCCGTAAGCCCTCCGGCGGCATCAATCGCCTGGGACACCCGTGCTCCATCTTTAAGCCGGTACACGCCAGGCTTCACAACGGCGCCATCAACATCGACGTACACCTCGGCAGCAGAGGAGCTCTTGGCAGACGGCTCATCGGCATCGTCAGGAGAGGCATCCCCGGCCCCGCGCACATCCGAGGCGCTCGCCTCATCACTACGCTCAAACGATACGTCGCTGGAGTGACCACCAAAACCTGCCATCGCCAAGCCGCTCGCGGCGGCAATGACAACCAGGATCGCCACGACCATCGCCTTATGGCCGAGCAGCTTTTCTGCCCAGCGGTCCATCCGTTTAACCCGTTCGTGTTGCTCGCGCTGCGCCATAGCAAACACCTCCCAACACCATCGTGTCAGGAAACGAACGCCGCAGCCTCCGCACGCCCACACCGGTTTTCGCGGTCAAACCAAAAGCTGACCAAAACCTTGCGGAAAAGTGTCCATTTATTCAGGCACACGTCGACAAATGAACCGTTTATCGCCTAATGCCCAGATAGAAAAAGACCGACGATGCAAAATCACCGCCGGTCTATACACAACATTATTCGTGATCTTGGTAAATCTCACGTGGAGCGAGCTCGGAATGTTTGCGTTTTAAGGTCTTAGGGGCCTTATACGTGTTGCTCTCGAAGTCGATATACTCGGTCTGCTTGAGCAAGCGCTCAATCATCTCCTCGTGATCGAACAGCTCCCACGCCTCATGTACGGCATCGAGTTTGGCGTGCGTCTCGGGGCGGCGCGGCATAAAGAGCGTGCAGCAATCGGGAGCGGCCTCGGTCGAGATATCGAAGGTACCGATTTCCTCGGCACGCGCGATGATCTCCTGCTTGTCCGAACCAATCAGCGGGCGGAACACGGGGATCTTGACGGCCTCGTTGACGGCCATGATGTTCTCGAGCGTCTGGGAAGCAACCTGACCGAGCGATTCACCGGTCACAATAGCCTTGGCGCCCTCGATATGCGCAATGCGCTCGGCAACCGAATACATAATGCGACGGTACATGATCACGCGCAGGTTGCTGGGGCAGGTCACCGAGATCTCACGCTGACAATCGCCAAACGGCACCACGTACAGGCGGCCGATCTGGACACCCGGCTCAAGCGCACGGATGATGTCCTGCACCAAATACTCGCTCGTGTCGGGCGTCTGCGGACGACCGGAGAAATGTACCGGCACGCACACCGCGCCGCGACGCGCGAGCATCCAGGTCGCTACCGGAGAATCGATACCCGACGACAGTAGCGTCACGACCTTGCCGGCAGATCCCACCGGCAGACCGCCCACGCCGCGCTCGGAGCGCGCGTACACATAAACGCTACCCTGGACCACCAGCACGTGCACCATTGCGTCGGGGTCGTGCATCTGGACCTTTTTATCGGGAAACGCCTCGCACAACACCTCTCCCACCTGACGATTGATATCAATCGAGGTGAGCTCGTAGTCGGTGTTCGAGCGCTTGGCATGCACCTTAAACGACTCAAAGGGACCAAACTCGCGCAGCGCCTTTACAGCCGCCGCGCAGTACTCCTGCGGGTCGCGATTGGTGTGATAGGCCAGGGACACGCGGGCAACGCCAGGCACAGTGCGGATAACGCGCGCCGCCTCGTCGGCTGATGCTCGTTAAAGGTCACGAGGATATAACCGGAAATTCGAGACACGGCGTTCACGGAAAAGGCGGCCAAGGCGCTTGATGTTATCCATGAGGATATGCTCAAAATGTGCGCGGTTCTTGCCCTTCAGTCCAACCTCGTGATAGTGGACCAGGCAGACGCGGGCTGCCATTTAGGCTTCAGCAACCTTGTGGCCGAGCGCCTTCTCGTAACGGGCCTCGTCGTAGGAGATGTCGCCGTCGACAATCTCGTCCATAGCCATCGAGATGGTATCGGCGCCGGAAAGCGCAATGGTGATGTCGTCGACATCCTGGACAGCAAGCACGCGGTTGTGCTGGCCACGCAGCATGCTGTTAATGTCGCAGGCGCGCTTGGAGGCAAGCGAGGCGAGCAGGAAGCGGTTGTGATCGGTCTTCTCCAGAAGATCGTCAATGCAAGGCTTTACAACGGACACGGACCTCAGATCCTTTCATGCATATCGAGAACGCGAACGAGCTCATCGGTCGCGCGGTCGAGATCGTCATTCACCACGACGTCGTCGTAGCGGTCGGCAAGGGCAAGTTCATCGGCGGCGTTTGCCATACGCAGCTCGATCGTCTCGGGCGTCTCGGTACCGCGACCGACCAGGCGATCGCGAAGCACCTCGAGCGAGGGCGGCTTGATAAAGATCAACACGGCCTCGGGGAAACGCTCCTTGACCTGCAGGGCACCTTGGACATCGATCTCCAAGATCAGAGACGAGCCAGAGGCGAGCTTGGATGTGACCTCGCTCACCAACGTGCCGTAGCAGTTGCCGTGGACCTCAGCCCACTCAACAAACTCACCGTTTGCCACGCGGCGGTCGAACTCCTCGCGCGTCAGGAAAAAATAGTTGACGCCGTCGACCTCACCTTTGCGTGGTGCTCGCGTGGTAGCCGAAACCGTCAGGCCCAGGTTCGAGCGACGCTCGCGCACACGAGTGACGAGCGTGCCCTTGCCTGCACCTGACGGTCCAGAAATCACAAAGAGCTTTGAATCCTGAGCGCTCACTTATTTGGTCAGCTGCTCGAGGAGCTGCTCGCGCTGACGGACGCCGAGGCCCTGGACGCGACGGGTAGCGGAGATGCCGAGCTCCTCCATGATCTTGGCGGCCTTGGCCTTGCCATAACCGGGGAGAGACTCGATGAGGGTGGAAACCTTCATGCGGGAAGCGATGGGGTCATCGGAGTTGAGCACGGACTCGAGGGACTTCTCGCCCTTCTTGATCTGCTCGCGAAGCTCAGCGCGGGCGTGACGTGCGGCGGCAGCCTTCTCAAGAGCCTGCTTGCGCTGCTCGTCGGTAAGCTGAGGGAGTGCCATTCGAACCTCCAAATAGTTGGGTTATATCTGATGCAATAATTAGCATTTTAGCACGTCAAACGCACTAAATGCCCAATCGACGGCTCCATAGGTTAGACGATACCTGCAAAAAGTGCAATATACAGAGGTCAAAGTTGAGCCCCTGACCTGCGATTCCACACAAAGGATGGGAAAGTTTTCGCAGGCACAGGGGCCAATTTATGCTATTGAAACCCAAAAGTGGTGACTTGAGGGAATCTTTTAGGCGACGTTTTCGACCAGCTCGGCAACGATAGCGTCAAAGGCGGCAACCGGGTCGTCGGCACCGGTGATGGGTCGGCCCACCACGATATGGCTCGCGCCGCGCTCGATAGCCTGAGAAGGCGTCGCCACACGGGACTGGTCACCAAGGGCGGCACCTACCGGACGACGCCCGGAGTCACGATCAGCGCGTCGGGGCCGAGCAGCTCGCGCATGTCATGGGCCTCCATCGGCGAGCACACGATGCCGTCGATACCGTTGGCCTGGGCAAGCTTTGCCAGGCGGGCGGCCTCCTCGGCCACGGGTGACTCGACGCCGATCTCAGCCAGCGAATCCTGGTTCATGCTCGTGAGCACGGTGATGGCGACGAGCTTGGCGCGGTCCTCGCGCGCCTCCTCGGCACCCTCACGGCACGCAGCGAGCATAGCACCAGAACCCAGGCCGTGGACCGAGAGCAGGTCGGCACCGGCAAGCGAGGCCGAACGGGCGGCACCGCGCACCTGATGCGGAATGTCATGGAACTTGAGGTCGAGGAAGACCTTAAAGCCCAGGTCCTTGAACGTCTTGACGATCTCGGGGCCCTCGGCGTAATAGAGCGTCATGCCCACCTTGAGCCAAGCGGCATGACAGAAAGCTCGTGGGCGAGCTCGAGCGCACGCTCACGGTCACAGTCGAGGGCGACGATAACGCGGTCGCGGGCATCGGTCTCTAGCATTCGAAAGCACCTACCAGCTCGTTGATGTCCTTCACGCCCTGGGACTCGGCCCAGGCCTCGAGCTCGTGCGCGATCTTGAGCGAAGCGCACGGATCGACGAAGTTGGCCATGCCGACCGACACGCAGGTAGCGCCAGCCAGGATAAACTCGGCCGCATCTTCACCGGTCATGACGCCGCCGACACCGTTGATGGGGATATCGACGGCCTGGGCAACCTCCCAGACCATGCGCACGGCGATGTGGTGGCACAGCGGGCCCGAAAGACCGCCCTTGGGCTTGGCCACGCGGGACTTGCGTGTATGAACGTCGATGGCCATGCCCTGAATGGAGTTGATAACCGAAAGGCCGTCGGCGCCGGCAGCCTCGAGGGCCTTGGCGATCTCGCGACGTTGACCGGCGCCATCTTCACGAACAGCGGCTTATCGGTCACCTTGCGGCAGGCAGCCATAACGGAAGAGGCGCCCTCGGGCGTGGAGCCCATGGCGGCACCGCCGGCGGCGATATTAGGGCAGCTCACGTTGATCTCGTAGCCGGCAGCCCAGGGGCACAGCTCGACATACATCTCGAGCGCGCGGACAAACTCCTCGACGGAGTGGCCGGCAACCTGACAGATGACCTGACAGCCGTCCTTGGACAGCTGTTCGAGCCACGGCCCGGACTCGCGGGCAAAAGCGGCCACGCCGGGGTTCTGAAGGCCCACGGAGTTGATCATGCCGCCGGGAATCTCGGCCATGCGAGGCGCGGGGTTGCCGGGCCAGGGCTCGGCAGCGCAACCCTTGGTGGTGATGGCGCCAGCTGGGAAACATCAAAGAAGTTCTGGAACTGCCAACCGTAGCCAAAGGTACCGGCTGCGGTGTTGATGGGGTTCTGCATCTTGACGCCGCCGAAATCGACGGCCATGTTCACGGTACCCACTAGAAGACCACCACCTTGGAAGCATCGAACACGGGGCCGCACATGCAGGCGCCCTCATACCGTCGACCGTCTCGACATTGCAGGTGTTGCAGGCGCCAAAGCCACAGCTCATCATGCGCTCGAGCGACACCTCGCAGTACGCACCGGCCTCGGCGGCAGCGGCGGCGACCTTCTTCATCATGACGGCGGGACCGCAGCTGGCGACGTAGTCGTAGCCGCCCTCGCCAAGCAGCTCGGCGGCAGGATCGGTGCAGAAACCGTGCATGCCGAGCGAACCGTCGTCGGTGCACACGTTGACCGTATCGCACAGCGAGCGGAACTCATCGACGCCCACGGCCTTGGACGCGGTGCAAAAGCCCAGGCACACGTCGACGGCCACACCCTGCTCGGCAAGCTTGCCGGCAAGGCACAGCACGGGCGGAACACCGATGCCGCCCGCCACGAGCAGCGCCTTCCTGGTGCCCTCGGGCACCAGCCAGCCGCGGCCGCCAGGGCCCAGCAGATTAGAGGTGGAAACCGGGGGCCATCTGCGACAGACGACGGGTGTCGTCGCCCACGACGGCGTACCACAGCTCGACGGTGCCGGCCTGGGCGTCGGCGCGATAGTAGCTCAGGGGCACGCGAAGCAGCGAGGACGCATCGCCGGGTACGGCAATGTTCACAAACTGACCGGGCTTGAGCGCACTTGCAAGCTTGGGGGCCGAGATGACGAGCGAGAAGATGCCGTCGGCGATCTCCTGGTTCGATACGACCTCGAAGTCGTGCATGCGTGCAGTGGAAGGTGTGGGCATAGACGCTCCAATCCCCCATGCGATTGCATGGTCAAAACGAACAGAAAGCGCGGCACCGCAAGGGCACCGCGCACAAAAGCGATAAGGCTATGCTAGCAGATGCAGCCGTCGGCGAGCGTCTGCTTACCGCCGACAAACACATCGGTGGCACGACCGGTAAGCGTGCGGCCGGCGAAACCGGAGTTCTCGGCGCGCGACTCGTAACCGTCCTCGCCGACCGTCCAGGTGGCGGACGCGTCGAACACGGTCAGATCGGCAACGGAGCCCGCCTTGACCTGAACCTGGTCGAGGCCCAGGATCTCACGCGGCTTGATGGCCATGAGCTCGACCATGCGGCCCATGCTCATCTTGCCCGTGTTGACCAGCTCGGTAAGTACAAGCGACAGCGAGGTCTCGAGGCCGATCATGCCAAAGGGCGCAAGCTCGAACTCGCGGGCCTTCTCCCACGGGGTGTGGGGAGCGTGGTCGGTGACGATAACGTCGACGGTACCGTCGATGACGCCCTGACGGATGGCCTCGGCATCCTCCTCGGTACGCAGCGGCGGGTTGACCTTGAGCGAGGTGTTGTAGGTCTCGTCCAGGTCGTTCTCGGTCAGGAACATGTGGTGCGGGGTGGCCTCGCAGGTAACCTGAACGCCAGCGCCTTACCGGCACGCACGATCTCCAGGCCGTGGGCAGTGGAGATGTGCTGGATGTGCAGCTTGGCACCGGTCAGCTTGGCGATCTCGATGTCGCGAGCAATCTGGAGCTCCTCGCCGGCAGCAGGCCAGCCTCGAGAGCCAGACGGGTCGAGACCTTGCCCTCGTTGATCTGGCCGTGGCCGACCAGGTCCTCGTCCTGGCAGTGCTCATAAAGACCTTGCCGAACATCTTGCCGTAGTCCATGCAGCGACGGAGCATGCCCGCACCCTGCACGCCGCGACCGTCGTCGGTGAAGGCAACGGCGCCGTGGGCGACCATATCGCCCATCTCGGACATAGCCTCGCCCCTTAAGACCGCGGGTCATGGCGCCCGACGGATAGACGCGGCAGTGACCGACCTCGGCAGCGCGGGACTTGACGAACTCCACGACGGTGCGTTATCGGTAACGGGATCGGTGTTGGGCATGGCGCACACGCCGGTAAAGCCGCCCTTGGCAGCTGCGCGGGTGCCGCTCTCGATGTCCTCTTTGACCTCGTAGCCGGGCTCGCGAAGGTGAACGTGCATATCCACCAGGCCGGGGACGAGGTACTTGCCGGAAAGGTCGCGGACCTCGGCTCCCTCGACGGCGAGATTCTCGCCGACCTCGGCGATCTTGTCGCCGTCAATCAGGACGTCAACGACACCGTCAAGCTCGACAGACGGATCGACGACGTGGGCATTCTTAAGAAGCAAGGCCATTATCGGCACCTCCAAGCAGCAGATACAGGATAGCCATACGCACGCAGATACCGGCGTAGACCTGCTCCAGGATGACGGAGCGTTGCGGGTGGTCAGCCATATAGGAGTCGAACTCGACGCCGCGGTTGATGGGGCCCGGGTGGCAGATGATCGCATCGGGCTTCATGAGCTTCTCGCGGTCCTTGGTCAGGCCGAAGAGCTTGTGGTACTCACGAATCGTGGGGAACGGGGCACCCTCGAGGCGCTCCTGCTGCACGCGCAGCATGTAGACGACGTCCAGCTCGGGCAGGACGGAATCGAGGTCGCTCGTCACGTGGTCGCAGCCAGGACCTCGGCGCCGGCGGCAGCAGCGTGCCGGGGGCGACGGCGTAGGTCTCGCAGCCCATGATCTTAAGCGCGGGGATCAGCGAACCGCAGACACGGGAGTGTGCGATATCGCCGACGACGGCGACCTTCAGACCGTGGAAATCACCCTTGTGCTCCCAGATGGTGTACAGGTCCAGCAGGGCCTGCGTAGGATGGTTGTGCTTGCCGTCACCGGCGCAGATGACGCTCGCGGGCGAGTTCTGCGTGACGATGTAGGGAGCGCCGGCATGCTTATCGCGCACGACGATGCAGTCGATCTTGTAGGCGTTGAGGGTCTCGACGGTGTCGACGAGGCTCTCGCCCTTGACCGTGGAGGTCGAGGAGCCGCCAAAGTTGAGGCTGTCGGCCGAAAGACGCTTCTCGGCGAGCTCGAAGGAGCTACGGGTGCGCGTCGAGGGCTCGTTGAACATGTTGACGATGGTCTTGCCCTTGAGCGTGGGGACCTTCTTGATCGCACGCTCGTTGACCTCGGAGAACGCCTTGGCGGTCTCGAGGATGAGCTTGATGTCCTCTTCGGAGTACTCGGTAATGTCGATCAGGTGCTTATGGTTGAACGCCACGGTACTACTCACCTCCCAGCGGCGCGGAGCCACGTGGGAACCCGGCGCGACGTCATTGATCTCGACAGCGGTACGGCCGTCGACTTCCTTCATATATAGGTGCACGTTCTCCTCATGCGACGAGGGAACGTTCTTGCCGACAAAGTCCGGCGAGATGGGGAGCTCGCGGTGGCCGCGGTCAACGAGGACTGCCAGCTCAATGCGGCTCGGACGGCCCAGGTCCATGACGGCGTCGAGAGCGGCGCGAATGGTACGGCCCGTATACAGGATGTCGTCCACCAGCACGACGCGCTTGCCGTCGACGCTAAAGGGAATGTTGGTGGCGTGGATCGCGGGAGCGAAATTGGTAGCGTAGTCATCGCGGTAGAAGCTGATGTCGAGGCTGCCGAGCGGAACGTCGACGCCCTCGATCTCCTTGATCTCCTCGGCGAGCTTCTTTGCCAGAAGGTCCCCGCGCGTGACGATGCCGACCAGAGCGAGGTCTTCACAGCCCTCGTTGCGCTCGAGAATCTCGTGCGCGATGCGGGTCATCGCTCGATTGACGGCGGTCTCGTCCATGATGACCGCCTTGGGGGAAGTCGTGCCCATCGATCTCCTTCCTCACATGTCTTGACTGCTGACACAGTCAAAAAAAATAGATGCCCGACCGCTCAAAGCGGACCAGACACCCACAGGAAGGGCTGCTCTTTGGCAGCTATGTAATTCCATGTGGGTATCTCGTACCCCTTTAATGGTCAAGGGATAGTGTAGCCAACCTCGAGCTTAATTGCGAGCATAAATACAGGGCAATCCGTAAACGGAGCCCAATGCTCAATAAACCTATATATATTTGTGGGACGAGCTTGAAAACGTACGCACGAGCTGGCATAATCCCCTCTGCTGCACGCAAAACGGATCTACGTCCAGGGCCGTGGCGTGAGCACTATCGCCAAAAGAGAAATATCTCTGTGTAGATTACGCACAGGGAACTGCTTCTGTGCTATAGTTCAGGCTTGTTTGTTAACGCGACATGTTCGTTTGTCGCCCAAGGAGGGTCAGTTATGTCCAAAGTTTGCGAAGTTTGCGGTAAGCACCCCGTTGCCGGTCGCTCCATCAGCCACTCTCACCGCGTCACCAACCGTAAGTTCCGCCCTAACATCCAGCGCGTCTACGTCGTCGTCGATGGTCACCGTCGCAAGATGAACGTTTGCTCCACCTGCCTCAAGTCCGGCAAGGTTGCGCGCTCCTAAATAAGGTCTTACCAACAAGTACCTCGGACTCTCCGGGTCAAAGACCTCGCGTTCACATAGAACTTACCAAAGGCGCTCTCCCCTACGGAGGGCGCCTTTTTGCACTCATTGGGGACAGGCTTACATGAGCGAAAACACCCGTGTAAGCCTGTCCCCAATGAGTGGGGCGATGCTATAGGAAAGTTTAGTTAAAACGCTTCAGTATATTGAAGCGTTTTAGTGTGCCTTTTACAGGAATCTGACCGCTCGCCGAATAATTTCTTGCTATCATGCAAGACGTAGGGTAAATCTCCGATCGCAAGGAGACACAAATGGTGAAAAAGTCACCGGAAAACACTACTCCCGCAATTGTGGACAACGTAGAGGCGCTTGAGGCTAAGCTCGCTCAGATGCGAGAGGCCCAGGCGCTTTTTGCTACGTACACGCAGGAGCAGGTCGACAAGATCTTCTATGAGGCTGCCATGGCTGCCAACAAGGCTCGTATCCCGTTGGCGAAGATGGCCATCGAGGAGACCGGCCGCGGCGTTCTTGAGGACAAGGTCATCAAGAACCACTACGCCGCAGAGTACATCTACAACGCTTACAAGAACACCAAGACCTGTGGTGTCCTGGAGCGCGACGAGGCTTACGGCATCACCAAGATCGCCGAGCCCATCGGCATCGTGGGCGCCGTCATCCCGACGACCAACCCCACTTCTACCGCGATCTTCAAGACGCTGATCAGCCTGAAGACCCGCAACGCCATCATCATCTCCCCGCACCCGGCTGCCGCCAAGTGCACCATCGCCGCTGCCAAGCTCGTGCTTGACGCCGCCGTCAAGGCCGGTGCCCCCGAGGGCATCATCGGCTGGGTTGATGTCCCCTCCATCGAGCTGACCAACATGGTCATGCGCGACGTCGACATCATCCTCGCCACCGGTGGCCCGGGCATGGTCAAGGCGCTTACTCCTCGGGCAAGCCCGCGCTGGGCGTTGGCGCCGGTAACACCCCGGTCGTCATCGACGACACCGCCGACGTGCTGCTCGCCGTCAACTCCATCATCCACTCCAAGACCTTCGACAACGGCATGATCTGCGCTTCCGAGCAGTCCGTGACCGTCATCGACACCATCTATGACCAGGTCAAGGCCGAGTTCCAGAAGCGCGGCTGCTACTTCGTCAAGCAGGGTGCCGAGATGGAGGCCCTGCGTGCCGCCATGTTCAAGAACGGCGCTCTCGATCACCGCATCCCCGGCATGGCTGCCGCCAAGATCGCCGAGCTCGCCGGCATCGAGGTTCCCGCCAAGACCAAGATCCTGATCGCCGAGGTCACCTCCACCGACCCCGCCAAGGAGGAGTTCTCCCACGAGAAGCTCTCCCCGGTCCTGGCCATGTACCACGCCAAGGACTTCCAGGAGGCCGTCGACAAGGCCGAGCACCTGGTGCTCGCCGGTGGCCCGGGCCACACCGCCTCTCTGTACGTGCACCCCGCCCAGGCCGAGAAGATCAGCCTGTTCGAGCACGTCATGAAGGCCTGCCGTATCGTCATCAACACCCCGTCCTCGCACGGCGGCATCGGTGACCTGTACAACTTTGGCATGAAGCCGTCTCTGACCCTGGCTGCGGCTCCTGGGGCGGCAACTCCGTCTCCGAGAACGTTGGGGTGAAGCACTTGATCAACGTTAAGACTGTGGCCGAGCGCCGTGAGAACATGCTGTGGTTCCGCGCTCCCGAGAAGGTCTACTTCAAGAAGGGTTCCACGCCCGTCGCCCTCGACGAGCTCGGTACCGTCATGGGCAAGAAGCGCGCCTTCATCGTCACCGACCAGTTCCTCTTCAAGAATGGCAACACCCGCGCCATCGAGGCCAAGCTCGACGAGATGGGCATCGCCCACGACTGCTTCTATGACGTCGAGCCCGATCCGTCGCTGCAGTGCGCACGTCGCGGCGCCAAGCAGATGGCCCTCTTTGAGCCGGACGTCATCATCGCCGTCGGCGGTGGCTCCGCTATGGACGCCGGCAAGATCATGTGGATGATGTACGAGCACCCCGAGTGCAAGTTTGAGGACATGGCCATGGACTTCATGGACATCCGCAAGCGTATCTTCACCTTCCCCGAGATGGGCAAGAAGGCCTACTTCGTTGCGTCCCGACCTCTTCGGTACCGGCTCCGAGTGCACGCCGTTCGCCATCATCACCGACAAGGAGACCGGCATCAAGTGGCCGCTCGCCGACTACGCGCTGCTCCCCAACATGGCTATCGTCGACGCCGACAACTGCATGACCGCCCCGCGCGGCCTGACCGCTGCCTCCGGCATCGACGTCATGACCCACGCCATCGAGTCCTACGTCTCCATCATGGCTTCCGACTACACTAAGGGCCTCTCCGAACGCGCTGCTAAGCTCGTCTTCGAGAACCTGCCTCCAGCTTCACGAACGGCGCCAAGGACCCGCATGCCCGCGAGGAGATGCACAACGCCTCCTGCATGGCCGGTATGGCCTTCGCCAACGCCTTCCTGGGCTCAACCACTCCATGGCCCACAAGCTCGGCGCTTTCCATCACCTGCCCCACGGCCTCGCAAACGCCGTCATCCTGACCCGCGTTATGCGCTACAACGCCGCCGAGGCTCCCGTCAAGATGGGTACCTTCTCCCAGTATCCTTACCCCAACGCGCTGCACAACTACGCCGAGATGGCCAAGTACTGCGGCATCGAGGGCAAGGACGACAAGGAGGTCTTCGAGAACTTCATCACGAAGCTCGAGGAGCTCAAGGACTTCATCGGTGTCAAGAAGACCATCGCCGACTACGGTGTTGACGAGCAGTACTTCCTCGACACCCTCGACGAGATGACCGAGCAGGCATTCAACGACCAGTGCACCGGCGCTAACCCGCGCTACCCGCTCATGAGCGAGATCAAGGAGCTCTACCTGGACGCCTACTACGGCCGCGAGCCCCAGGACTACGCCGTCTGCTAGTTTTTAGCACGGTTATTTGCGGCGGGGGTGCACGGGTGTACGCACGCCCCCGCCGTTGCTTCTATCGCATCGTTGAAAGGATGCAATCATGCTGCTCCCCGATTCCAAGACCGAGCTCGTCCGTCGCGGCAACAAGGTCGTTTACGACCTGGGCGACAAGATCGTCAAGGTCTTTAACGAGACCAAGCCCGTCTCCGACGTGTTCAACGAGGCTTTGAATCTTGCCCGCATCAATGAGTGCGGCATCCGCAGCCCCAAGGCTCTCGAGGTTTCCCAGCTCGAGAACGCCAACGGCTGGGCTCTCGTGACCGAGAAGGTTCCGGGCACCACCCTTGCCGAGAAGATGACTGCCGAGCCCCAGCGCTTTGGTGAGTACCTCGAGATGTTCGTCGACCTCCAGATCGAGATCCACGGCTACACCTCCCCGCTGCTCAACCGTCAGCGCGATAAGTTCGCCCGCATGATCGACAGCCTCGATCAGCTCAATGCCACCACGCGCTACAACCTTCAGGAGCGTCTGGACGGCATGACCAAGGAGTTCAAGGTCTGCCACGGCGACTTCAACCCCTCCAACGTCATCGTCGGCGACGACGGCCAGCTGTACGTCTGCGACTGGGCACATGCCACCCAGGGCTCCCCTGCTGCCGACGTTGCCACCACCTACCTGTCTTTGCCCTCAACAGCAAGGACCAGGCTGAGGCCTACCTGGAGCTCTACTGCGACCGCGCCGATATGCCCATGCAGGTCGTGCGTCAGTGGACGAGCATCGTCGCCGCTTCCGAGCTCGCTCGTAAGCGCAACGTGAACGATGAGTTCCTTAAGAACTGGATCGACGTCGTCGATTATCAGTAGTATCTGAGCGATTTATTTCGCATCGGAGGCACAAAGGAAAACCCCCGCAGCTCATTTGGGCTGTGGGGTTTTCCTTTACCCGTCGAGCTTATTCACGCAACAAAAAGACTGCTCCGCATCTCATCCTAAGAGAGATGCGGAGCAGGCCTGCAATTACATCTACTTGCAGAAATGTCGATTAACGGCGTGCTGCCTTCACAAGCTCGGCAACCTTGGCGACGACCTCATCGATCGCCACGTCCTCGCGCTCGCCCGTGGCACGGTCCTTGAGCTCGACAGTGCCGTTCTTAAGACCGCGCTTGCCGAGCACTACCTGATACGGGAAGCCCATAAGGTCGTTGTCGGCAAACTTAAAGCCGGGGCGCTCGTCGCGGTCATCCACGACAACCTCGATACCCTCGGCGCACAGACCCTCAACGATTTGGTCGCAGACGGTAGCGCACTCCTCCTTCTTGGGATCGAGCGGAATCACCGCGACCTCGTACGGGGCAACGGAGACCGGCCAGACGATACCGTGCTCGTCGTTGTGCTGCTCCACGACCGCAGCAAGCGAGCGGGACACGCCAACGCCGTAGCAGCCCATGATAAGCGGCTTTTCCTTGCCATCCTCGTCCATAAAGGTGGCACCCATGGCCTCGGAATACTTGGTGCCCAGCTGGAAGACCTGGGAGACCTCGATACCGCGGGCAGCGGAGAGCGGCTTGCCGCAGTGCGGGCAGGGATCGCCGGCAACGACGGTGACCAGATCGGCCCACTCGTCGACGGTAAAATCGCGCTCGGGGCAGGCACCGGTAAAGTGATAGTCGACCTCGTTGGCACCGCAGGCCCACTGCTTGGACTCACGCAGGCTCTCGTCGCAGACAGACGAATGCCCTCGGGAAGGTTAACCGGTCCGATAAAGCCCTTATGCAGACCGTAGGCTGGAGCTCCTCGTCGGTCATCATGCGATAGCCCCTGCCAAAGACGTGCTCGGCCTTGCAGTCGTTGAGCTCGTGATCGCCCGGAACGATGGCCACAACGGGCTTACCCTCGGCATCGATCAGCGCCAGGGACTTGCGCGTGCCGTTCTCGGGGAAGCCGAAGAACTTGGCAACGGCCTCGATGGTGCCATGCCCGGAGTCTCGACCTTGGTGAGCGTACCGTCGCCGGGACTCGGTCACAACGACCTTGGTGCTTGCCGCCTCGTCGTCGGCAGCAAAGCCGCAATCGTCGCAGTAGACCAGCGAAGCCTCGCCGGCCTCGGCCAGCGCCATATACTCGACGGAGGTGTCACCGCCGATCTCGCCGGAATCGGCGACGACGGGCAGGGCCTTGATGTAGCAGCGCTCGCAGATATTGGCGTAGGCCTGCTTCATCTTGTCGTACTCCTCCTGCAGGCTCTCCTGCGTGGCAGAGAAGCTGTAGGCGTCCTTCATGATGAACTCGCGACCGCGCATCAGGCCAAAGCGGGGACGGAATTCGTCGCGGAACTTATCCTGGATGTGATAGAGATTCACCGGCAGCTGCTTGTAGGAACGCAGTTCATTGCGCACCAAGGCGGTCACGGTCTCCTCGTGCGTGGGGCCGAGCACGAACTCGCGGCCGTGGCGGTCATCAAAGCGCACGAGCTCCTTGCCATAGGCATCGATACGGCCGGACTCACGCCACAGCTCGGCATCGACCATGATGGGCATCATGAGCTCCTGGGCGCCGGCAGCATCCATCTCGTCGCGCACGATGTTCTCGATCTTGCGAATCGAGCGCCAAGCAAGCGGCAGATAGGAATAGAGACCGGCGGCCTCCTTGCGAATCATGCCGGCACGAAGCAGCAGGCGATGGCTCGCAAGCTCGGCGTCGGCCGGATCCTCTTTGAGCGTCGGAGCATAAAGCTTAGACATATACATTGCTCGAGTCATTTATTTCTCCTCAATAAGCTTGTCGACCTCGGCCATTAGCGCGTCGACAATTTGGTCCTCAGCTACTTTACCAATGATCTGGCCGTGCGAAAAGAGCAGGCCCTGACCTCGTCCGCAGGCAACACCCAAGTCGGCGTCAGAGCCTCGCCGGGGCATTGACCGCACAGCCCATCACGCAATCGAAAGCGGCGCGGAGTAGTTCTTAAGCCGCTCGGTGACCTCCTCGGCGATAGGAATGAGGTTAACCTGGCAGCGAGCGCACGTGGGGCACGATACGATCTCGGGGCCACGGCGGCGAAGACCCAGCGACTGCAGGATACCCCAGGCGACCGGCGGCTCCTCGACCGGATCGGCCGTGAGCGAGACGCGCATGGTGTCGCCAATGCCCTCGGAAAGCAAAATTCCCAGGCCCACAGAGCTCTTAATGGTGCCCTGGAGCTTGGTTCCGGCCTCAGTCACGCCCAAATGAAGCGGAACATGGGGGATTTCGCGCGACAGGGCACGATAGGTGTCAAGCGTCGTGGACACGCTATGAGCTTGGCGGAAAGCACGATATTGGTAAAGCCGCGATCCTCAAAATGTTTGACGAAACGCTCGCTCGACATCACAAGCTTTTCGGGCTGCGTAAGGTCATCGCGCTCGGCGATATCCTGCTCAAGCGAGCCGGCGTTCACGCCAATGCGAATCGCGCACCCAGCGCGCCCGCGGCATCGATCACGGCATCGACCTTGGCCCAATCGCCAATGTTGCCGGGATTGATGCGGAGCTTAGCGGCACCGGCCTCCACGGCGCCAATGGCGAGCTTATGGTTAAAGTGGATATCGGCAACGATCGGCACCGGAGACTCCGCACAAATCGTGCGAAAGCCCTCGAGCGCAGCTCGGTGGGCACGCTCACGCGCACAACATCGCAACCCGCCTGGGGCGAGTGCACGAACTTGTGCAAGCGTTGCCTGCGCGTCGGCGGTATCGGTGCAGGTCATGGATTGGACCACCACCGGAGCGCCGCCGCCTATCTGAACGTCGCCCACAAACACGGGGCGCGTCAGCTCGCGCGGCAAAGGATGGGACAAAGACAATCCAAACACTCCCCTACAAAATAAATCGAAGGACGTCGGAACGAAGCATATAGACAAACAGCAGCGCAAAGAGCGCGATGCCGACATAACTGACGATTGTCTGCACCTTGAGTGGCAGCTCGCGACCGGCGACCTTTTGAATGATCTCGATAACCAGCTTTCCCCCGTCGAGCGGCGGAATGGGCAGCAGGTTCATAAAGCCCAGCGAGAACGAGATGAGCGCGGCAAACGTTAAGAATGTCGCGGGACCGGCGGCAGCCGCCTGAGAAGACATGACGCTGATGCCAACAATCGAGCTGGACTGATCGAGTATCTCCATCGTATGCTGCGGTTGCAGCAGGCGCATAACGCCCTCGGCAGTCTGCTGAACATAGGAGAACGACAGGCGCGCCGAGGTGATAGGGTCCAAATGGACCACTTGCGTGGAGGCATAAACGCCCAAACGCTCGCCCTCCCTGAGCGCGACCGAGGTCGAAAGTTTCTTACCGTCGCGCTGGTACTCAATGGCGATATCGTCCTGACCGGCAGCCTTGCCGATGGCATCATACACATCCATCCAGCTGGAGCAGGACACGCCATCGACACTAAGAATAGCGTCGCCGGCCTCAATGCCCGCCTTGGCGGCTATAGAGCCTTCTTCAACCTGACCGATCACATTGCTATCGACCGGCACCGATACGCCGGCGATAGAGTAGATGCTCATAAGCAGCAAAAAGCCCGTCAGGATATTGACGAGAATGCCCGCGAGCAGCATAAAGGCACGCTTGAGAAAACCCTGGCCCAGATAGGTATGCGAACGCTCCTGCTCGAAGAACTCCGAAGCAGTGACCGGCAGCTCCCACACATCGCCTCGGCAGTCGCATGCTCTCGATCGAACTTGCGGCCGTCAAAGGTGGTATATCCTGCAGCATCGCGCGGCAGCGTCTGGTACCTAACCGGATAATAGCTGGGTGAAGGCTTCTCCCCTTCCTCGTACCAAGGCGCAATGGAACCCCAGCCCAAAAGCAAGGCACAAGCCTCGAGAACATCCTCCTCGGGCAGTTCCAGCTCGACGGAAAGGTCTGCAACCGAAACGCGACCATGACGATAGATCGCCGCAAGCACACGGTCGGCGCACGAGACATCGGTCGGGTCCATACCGCAGATAGCGGCATAGCCACCCAGCAGCAGCGGCGTCACGCCAAACTTGGTACCGATGCGACGCGACGTACGATGAATGTCAAAGCGGCACGGTAGGCCTAAGAAAAACTCGGTGACGCGCACGCCGCACGCACGGGCCGCCAAAAAGTGGCCGCCCTCATGCAGAAACACAAGGACGGATAGCATCAAAAGGCCCCAAAAGACTGAGGAGAGAACGCTCAGAACAGTATCCATAAAACGAAAAGCAATCCTTACGATTAAGAGCGGGTTGCAGCGAGCACCTCGGCGGCCTTGGCACGAGCCACGTATCGATATCGCGAAGCTGCTCAAAGGATGCGACCGCCTGCGTATCGTGTGCATTCCATGCACGACTCGACGATACGGTCGATATCGGTAAAGGTACAGGCATCGTGCAGGAAGGCATCGACGGCAACTTCGTTGGCGGCATTCAACACGCACGGCATGGTGCCGCCCGTTCTGCCGGCACGCTCGGCCAGCGCCAGGCAGCGGAATGTGTCCATATCGGCAGCATCAAACGTAAGCTGCCCGAGCTCGCGGAAATCGATTCGAGGCGCTGGGGTATCCCACCGCTCGGGATACGAGAACGCGAACTGGATGGGAATGCGCATGTCGGACGCACCAAGATGTGCCATCACAGAGCCGTCCGCATACTCGACCATCGAGTGGATCTTTGACTGGCGCTGAACGACCACGTTGATAAAGTCGAGATCGCACCCGAACAGGTGCATCGCCTCGATACGCTCCAAGCCCTTATTCATGAGGGTCGCAGAGTCGATGGTGATCTTAGCACCCATGGCCCACGTGGGGTGTGCCAGCGCATCGGAGCGTGTCACGCAATTGAGCTCGTCGCGCGTACGGCCAAAGAACGGACCACCCGAGCAAGTGAGCCAAATGCAGTGAGCCTCGCGCGGATTCTCCCCCAGATAGCACTGGTAGATGGCGGAGTGCTCGGAGTCGACTGGAATAAGCTGACCGGGCTGCGCCAACGGCATCAGCAGGTCACCGCCGACAACGAGGACTCCTTGTTAGCAAGTGCAAGACGCCTGTTCGATGTCAGGGCCGCATGGCTTGCTTCGAGCCCGGCAGCGCCCACGATGGCCACGAGCACGC
>ENA-OQBT01000649-OQBT01000649.1-human-gut-metagenome-genome-assembly--contig:-NODE-649-length-19514-cov-2.639294_pt1 | contig 19514 bp, 23 predicted proteins | sample MGYA00242749_ERZ504557 | MGnify/ENA primary metagenome ERZ504557 (study PRJEB26092, sample SAMD00036243) | human gut metagenome | host: Homo sapiens | study: EMG produced TPA metagenomics assembly of... | reverse complement strand
CAAAGTTTCATATGATTTTATCAAACTCATACTTGTTAGACTGAAAAGTAAGATTGCCACAATCAAAATAAGTCCCAAATGTTTTCTTTTTGGTACTACTGTTAGATTTCTTTTTTTCTGATTTTGACTATATTTATTATTTAGTTGAATCACTTGTTTTGCCATGACACCCTCCAATCCACTTTGTGATGATAATCATTCTATTTCTTCTGTTATGCGTGTTTCACTGATGAGTTCATACATTTTATCAGCATCTTCTTTACGTGTAAATTCTTTTAGTTCAGTCACTCGAACTTCAACGACTTTATTTCCAAAATAACATCTTGCTGCTTCTATACCACATGTAAACTTATGATTTATATTATATTTTAATCGACTTCTACAAAAAATCTTAATCGGCCATTTCCAATCCTTGGTAATGCTCGCTCCATGTGCATGAAATATTCTAACAGGAATTTTATTCTTTTTCGCCGCATGTAATGCATAAACACCCAAAGCGCCATTGTGTGCCTCTACTATTTTATATTGGGAATATTTTTCAAATAGTTTTTTCATATATTTTAAATAATGAGGATACTTTGCCGGATTTAAACCTGGAGTATGAAAAATATGTCCTCCCATTTGCTTTATTTCTTCATCATAAGCTCCTGGTTTAGTCTTATTACACAAAAAATCAAATTGAACTTTTTCATGATCCATATGTCGGTAATAATTCATAAGCATTGTTTCAATTCCTGCTCTATCCATATTACTTACAGAATGTAATACTCTAATCATTTTGTTTTCCTTTCACCTTAATAACCTCAAATAGAGCCACACTACTATTCTCTACTAATTTTCCTTGCAGCTTTTCTTTCCTCTATAAACCTCAACAGTCCTACTCACAACATCTTCCCAATTATACCTACCACAAATATATCCAGACGCTTCACTCTTATACTTTTCCACAAGTTCCACATCATCACAAACCATCTGTAGCTTTTCCTTAAGGTCTTCCACATTAGCCTTCTTAAACAATATCGCCTTATCCTCAACCACGTCAGCAATCTCAGCAATATCAGACCCGATCACGCAGTTCCCATAACTCATAGCCTCAAGCAGACTAAGTGGCATACCCTCCAACTTAGAAGGCAACACATAAACATAAGCATTACTATAAATCTCTTCCAGTAACTTTCCAGAAACAAATCCAGTAAAGATAATATTCGGATCATCTCCAGCCATCTCTTTCAGCATCTTCACATACCCATCCGTATCACTCGTAGCCCCAGCGATCACTAGTTTCTTATCTGTTTTAAGTTCCTTATACGCCTCAATCAAGAAATGAATTCCCTTTTCTTCTGTCAGTCGTGATAATGCACAAATATACTCATCCTTATGAAGTCCAAATTTCTGAGTGATCAAATCCGCTTTCTGATTCTCATGCGTCATAACCCCATTCGGAATCAAAACAGTATCTCTATCATAAAACTTCTTAAAATACTTCTGTACTTTTTCACTTAATACAATCACTTCATCTGCATACTTTGCTGCAATATATTCCCCAAACTTAATATATCTGGAACCAAATCCGTGTTTCCATTTATCTCTCGCCCAGTCAATTCCATGAATCGTTACGATACAGCGCTTTCCAAACAGTTTCGGAATCCATAGAAATGCACTTGGTCCTTCTGCATGAAAATGTACAATATCATATTTTCCAAATGCTGCACAAATTGCAGCAGAAAAAGAGGATGTCATCGCTGCTAATCCTCTTTTATTGATCGTTATTACTTTCTTTAACTGAACTCCCCTATACTTTTTCCTTTTTACAGTTTCTACATATTCATTTTCCACTTTATCGCCAGATCGGTTAAAGCATGTTACTTGGTGGCCTTTTTTTATCATTAATGGACACATAATCGTCAATACACGTTCAATTCCACCTCTTCTAGATGGAACAACCTTATGACCGATCATCGCAATTCTTAAATTCTTGTTACCTCTTTTTTCAATTTGATAGTCCCCTTCATTCAATCAACAATCAACTAATCCACAACTCCACACTCTCAAATCTACCTACTGTGCCCCATCATCCCCACAAACAACAAGCCACACTGTCTTAATCAATATCCCAATATCCCTCCAGATAGACCAATGATCGATATAATCAACATCCATCTGAACAATCTCCTCAAAGTCTGTGATCGTGCTTCTTCCGCTAACCTGCCAAACCCCAGTCAGTCCAGGCTTCTGGCAAAGTCTCTTCTTATGGTAAGCACTATACTGTTCAAACTCATCCACTGTAGGCGGCCTTGTCCCTACCAGACTCATATCCCCCTTCAGTACATTCCAAAACTGTGGAAGTTCATCAATACTTGTCTTCCTGATAAACTTTCCAACCTTGGTAATTCTCGGATCGTCTTTCATCTTAAACATCAAGCCGTCCATCTCATTCTGCGCCATAAGCTCTTTCTTGCGCTCTTCCGCATCCTGATACATCGAACGGATCTTATAGATTTTGAAGATCCTTCCATTCTTCCCAACTCTCTTCTGTGAGAAGAACAGCGGCCCCGGTGATTCTAACTTCACCAACGGTCCAACAATGATCACTGCGATCGCTGTGATCAACATTCCAACCAATCCCCCGGCAATATCCATTGCTCTCTTCATCATCAGCATGACAAATGATACATTATGACCAGAGAAACTTACACTTTCATTAAGGACCAACTTTCTCAAGTGATCGTTCCAGATTCTCATTGATCTGAAACTGGGAAATGTTAAGATTCGTCTTAATTCCCATGTCCTCAAGGTTCTGTATTGTCATCGCGATTGGAAATTCGTCATCCATCGGTATATATAAGAATACTTCATCTACAACCGACCGCATCGCATATTCAAAAATACTTCGATATGAATGTGCTACAACCGGAATCTCGTTGATAAGCCATCCTGTCATATCTTTGTCCACAACTGCAACACTTGTGATCCACAGATCCCAGTTCTTCTCTTCCATGATATTCCCGATCACTTCTTCTGCATGATCACTCGTTGTGATGATCATCATCTTTCTTGCATAAGAATGATCCTTTCTTCTTGATAGCCAATACTTCCGATAAACTCGATGTGTGATCTGCATCCATACAAAACTGAATCCAGAAGTAAAGATATAGATAAATCTGGAGTAATCTTTTGCATCTTGGATCAGGAATGCAACCATCGCCATTCCTGCTGCCATCAGAATGACCGTCTGCAAATTCATTCTCATTTCTTCTATAAATTTGCGCTTAAAAAAACCACGATTCGGACGAAACAGAAAGTAGATCATCATAAGTACTACAATTGCAATAAACCAACGATAATACGTATCGTTCCCCATCACGGTATACCCTGTTTCAATATTTCCAAACCGCAGCCATACTGCTGCAAAATAACCAACAGTAACTCCCAACCAAATCTAATAAAAAGATCAGGAAGTTCTGCATCTGTAATCTTGTTGCTTCCATATTCTATTCCATCCCCATTTATTTTTACACTTTGTGTTAATTATCCATACTTTTCAAAATATAGCATATATTTTCTAAATTTCAATACGAATCTTTGTTCTTTTTGTCGAACTTTAATTTTTTTCTTATTTTGTATATTGTTTCTTTGAACTTTCGGCTTTTATTTTGAACTTTTCATTGAACTTTTCTTGTTTTTGTGCTATATTAAACAAAATCATTTGAACTTTGAATTTTATTTTGAACTTTTATCGGAGGGTGTTATGAATCAGACATTTACCTTTGCAGATCGTTTGAAGTCTGCAATGGAACAAAAACATATGAAACAGGTTGATCTTATTCATGCAGCAGAGACTGCCGGAGTCAAGGTCGGGAAGAGCCATATCAGCCAGTATGTCAGTGGCAAGACGGTTCCTCGCGCGGAGATTCTTCATTTCTTATCTGAAACTCTTGATGTCGATGCTGACTGGCTTTCTGGAAATGGAGGGAATGCTGTGAATCTGGAAACTTCTCCAAGGAGAACATTTAGCAAATCTACCAAATTAGATAATGTACTTTACGATGTACGTGGTCCTGTCGTAGATGAAGCGAACCGCATGGAACGTAATGGAACTCATATCCTGAAATTAAATATCGGGAATCCTGCCCCATTTGGTTTCAGAACCCCGGATGAAGTCATCTATGATATGAGACATCAGTTAGCTGACTGCCAGGGATATTCTGCTTCTCAGGGATTATTTGCTGCAAGAAAGGCGATCATGCAGTATGCGCAGCTTAAGAAGATCCCAAATGTTGATATCGACGACATTTATACTGGAAATGGTGTCAGTGAGCTGATCAATCTGTCAATGTCTGCTTTATTAGATGATGGGGATGAGATCTTGATCCTTCTCCGGATTATCCTTTATGGACGGCTTGTGCAACGCTTGCTGGTGGAAAAGCAGTTCATTATATCTGTGATGAACAATCTGAATGGTATCCTGATATGGAAGATATCAAGCGAAAGGTAAATTCCCGTACAAAAGCGATTGTTCTGATCAATCCTAACAATCCAACGGGGGCTCTTTATCCAAGAGAAGTCTTACAGCAGATCGTTGATATCGCGAGAGAACATCAGTTGATGATCTTCTCTGATGAGATTTATGACCGTCTGGTGATGGATGGAGAAGAACATGTATCCATCGCTTCCTTAGCTCCAGATCTGTTCTGTGTGACATTCTCTGGTTTATCCAAGTCTCATATGATCGCTGGTTTCCGTATCGGATGGATGATCTTAAGTGGTAATAAGGCGATCGCGAGAGATTATATTGAAGGTTTAAATATGTTATCAAATATGCGACTTTGTTCCAATGTTCCTGCACAGGCAGTTGTCCAGACAGCACTTGGCGGCCATCAGAGTGTCAATGATTACATCATTCCTGGTGGACGTATTTATGAACAGAGAGAGTTTATTTATAATGCGTTGTGTGATATCCCTGGTATCAGTGCAGTGAAACCAAAAGCTGCTTTTTATATCTTCCCGAAGATTGATACGAAGAAGTTTAACATTACAAATGATGAGCAGTTTGCTCTTGATCTGCTTCGTGAGAAGAAGATTCTGATCGTGCATGGAAGTGGATTTAACTGGAAGGATCCGGATCATTTCAGAGTAGTTTATCTGCCTCGTGTGGAAGTGCTTGAGGATGCTTCTGTGAAGCTTCGTGATTTCTTGGAGTATTATAGACAATAAAATCTTACTCCATTATAAATTTTTGAAGAATGTACAATCAAAAAGAGAACTTACCCGCTTATATGTAAGTTCTCTTTTTATTATCTCTTATTATACTATCATTATCATTTTTGTCAATATTTTACTTGTAATTATTTTACATTACAGATTCATATAAAAATAAACAAACACCGGCATAGTAACCACCGCCAGCAATGTCGTCATTACATTGATCGCGCTTGCGTATTTTGAATCATTTCCGTACACCTGACACATCTGTGTGATCGTTGAGGCGCATGGTGTGATCGCTGCCATGTATGTGATCAGGATGATGTTTTCTGCCTGTGGGTGCCAGTTTTTCATTCCTAATAGAATAATGACTGCCAGTGCTATGATCGGTTCGATCACTAATCGGATGAATGTGACCAAGTAGATTCTTTTGTTTGTAAATACTTTCTTTAGATCAACTCCTGCGATCAACATTCCTGTGACGATCATACTTAACGGTCCGATCATGCTTCCAACGGATGACAGGGTATTTCCTATGATCTCTGGAAATCTGATCTTCGTGAAGAATAAGAAGACTCCTGCGAATACAGAGATCATGTTTATATTTAACAGGATCTTCTTTAAACTGATTTCTGTTTCTCCACTGATCTTACATTTGCAGTGGGTCCAGATGAAGAATAATTGAACACTCATGAAGACACAGCCGTAGATGACCCATTCTTTTCCTAAGATATAGGTGACTAATGGTACGATCAGGTTTCCTGAGTTGGAATAGTAGGCAGATGTGTATTCCACCATGTTCAAATGAAACATTTTTCCCATGATCCATGTGACAAACAGTAATAAAAACTGCAGGATCACAGATGCGATACATGCAACTGCCAGTCCTTTCATAATGCTTGGGGTATAGTCTACCTGAAATGCAGTGATGATTACAGATGGTACGATCAGATAGAGTATGATCTTTGAGATTACTTTGCTGTCTTCTTCTTTTAAAAATTTGATCTTTACCATAATGTAACCCATGAGGATCATCAGGAATAGTTGTACGATCTGTTTTAACAGCAGAATGCTGATTTGCATGGTGTTTTCCTTCTTTCTTTTGTATGTTTTCTTGATATCTCATCCTAGTATATCATTCTGCTTTTTTATACAAGAAATGTTTCTAATTTGATACATCTTTCTTCGTTGTTTTTCCTGGAATCATCTTGATAATCTTCCCAAAAAGTATTAGAATCTGTATAGTTTTTTGAAAGAGGGTATTGTATATGAAGAATTCTTCGAAACAGTCCGTGAAGATGGATATGCTTCATGGAAGTTTATTCGATAAGATGTTAATGTTTGCTATGCCGCTTGCTGCCTGTAGTATCTTACAGCAGCTTTTTAATTCGGTCGGTACTGCCGTTGTCGGACGGTTTGCGAGCAGTGAGGCTTTGGCGGCGGTTGGTAGTAATAGTTCTGTGATCGCTTTGATGGTTACATTGTTTTCTGGGATTTCTCTTGGTTCTAATGTTGTGATCGCCAATTATATCGGACAGAATGATATGAAGCGGATTCCTCGTGTGGTACATACCGCTGTGTCTCTTGCACTGCTTAGTGGTGTGTTTTTGTTGATTCTTGGACAGTTTGTGGCTCATCCGATCCTTTTGCTGATGGGTGCACCGAAGGATATCATTCATCTTGCAACGTTATATCTGCGGATTTATTTTCTTGGAATGCCATTTTTTATGTTATATGATTTCGGTGCTTCCATTCTTCGCAGTATCGGAGATACACGTCGTCCGATGTATGCTTTGATCGTGTCTGGTGTTGTGAATGTGATCTTGAATCTTCTATTTGTCGTTGTATTTCATATGGGTGTTGCGGGTGCCGGACTTGCGACGGTTGGTGCGAATGCAACAAGTGCGGTTCAGATCCTTTATTTTCTGACGCATGAAGAACTTCCGATCCGCCTGTCTTTTAAGTCTTTGACGATTGATCGGGATGCTGTTTCTAAGATCCTGAAGATTGGGGTTCCTGCGGGACTTCAGGGAATGGTGTTCTCTCTTGCCAATGTCTGTATCCAATCTGGAATCAACAGTTTTGGAGCTGGCGGGATCGCGGGTTCTGCGGTGGAATTAAATTATGAATATTTTGCTTATTATCTGGTCAATGCCTTTGCTCAGACGGTGGTTACATTTACCGGACAGAATTATGGTGCGAAGGATGAGGGGCGTTGTAAGAAGATTTTTCGTCTTGGAATGTTGTGCAGTGTGATCTCTTGCGGAGTCCTTAGTACGATCTTTGTTGTATTCCGTACGTTCTTTATTGGATTATTTACAAGTGATCCATCTGTCTATCATTATGCTCAGCTTCGTTTTTTGATCGTTCTGACATTCGAATGTCTGACAAGTTCTTATGAGATCAGTGGTGGCTGTCTGCGTGGATTTGGACGTTCCATGACTCCTGCGATCCTGACGGTGTTTGGATCTTGTGTATTACGTTTGATCTGGCTTGCAACGGTCTGTAACTGGTTCCATGATTATAAACTTTTGATGGCGATCTATCCGATCTCTTGGGTATTGACTGGAACGATGGTTCTGATGGCTTATTTTAGGACACGTAAGAAATTGTTTGTGTAATCTGTAACTGACAATTTATTTTATGTTAAAAATGTCCAATGCAGCAATTTATTTTATAATCGCTTCATTGGACATTTTCACTTATTTACTTCCTATTCATCTTCCTGCAATGCATATGCTCTTTCTTCGATCGATTTCTTCTTTGTTTCTTCATAGTTCTTTAACTCTTTGATCGCCTGTCCTGACATTGCATACAGGATGAAGATATTAAAGATCGTCATTAACCCAATTCCGACATCTCCTAAATCCCATACGAATGTATAGGTCTGGATTCCTCCGATAAATAACATCACAAGTGCTAATACTTTATAGGCTGTCTGCCATCCCCATTTGTCACCGAATAAGTAGGCGACGTTGGATCTTGCATAGAATAAGATTCCAAGGAATGTCGAGAAACTGAACATCCAGAGGATCACTGCGATAAATACAACTCCGAATCCTCCTAAATGGTAGTTCATTGCTGTCTGTAACAAGTTCATACCGGTTAATCCATTGGTCAGATTCTGTGGTGCTAATAACATTAACATTGCCGTACAGCTGCAGATCACGATCGTGTCGATGAAGACTCCTAATGCCTGTACCAGTCCCATCTGTGCTGGGCGTTCACAGTCTGCAGCTGCGGCTGCACATGGTGCGGATCCTGATCCTGCTTCGTTGGAGAATAATCCTCGTTTCACTCCGTTCATAAGAACTGCTCCAAACCCTCCGGCTGCGACCTGACGGATTCCAAAGGCTTCTTTGAAGATTCTTGCAAAAACCCCTGGAATGCTTGGCAGATTCGTGAGGATCACAAAAATCGTAATCCCGAAGTAAATGACTGCCATGATCGGTACCACGATATCTAATACTTTGACAGTTGCATTCTTCCTTAGTACGATCACTGCTGCCACAATAACAAGCACGATCGTTGTATAAAGTGTTGGAATATGGAAAGCATTGTGGAATGATTCTGCCACGGAATTACTTACCACCTGACTGATCCCACACCAGCAGATCAATCCTGAAATCGCAAATAAGACAGCGATCAGTGTGTGTGTTTTCTTCTTTCCTTGTCTCTCTTCCATAAAGTGGTGAATATAATAGGCTGGTCCTCCTCGATATCCACCATACAGGGGGTCTTTTTCTTTATGTAACTGTGCAAGAGTTGCTTCGATAAAGGCTGTCGATGATCCAAGCAATGCTGTGATCCACATCCAGAATACGGCCCCTGCTCCACCTGCGGATATTGCTGCGACAACTCCTGTCAGATTTCCCATTCCGACACGTGTTGCTGTTGATACGATCAAGGTCTGTAAAGAAGAAAGACTGCTTTTTTCATCTTTTCCATTCTTATTGTTTGCTGTTAGTGCTTTGACCATATCCGGGAATAGACGGATTGGTAAAAATCTTGTTTTGATCGTAAAGACGATACCTGCTGGAAGCAGCAATATAATGAGCAGCGAAAGTCCCAGGCTTCCACCTCCTGGTAACGGAACATGAATCCATTCTCCCCATAAAAACTGATATATATTTTCTATTAGCTGAACAATCATTGACTTGCCTTTCCTTTCATTGTTTTTTCCAAAAAAGAAGGCATGCAGTTTTATTCTGTTATGCATGCCTTCTTTTTATTATATAAAATTTTCTGATAAATGTCAAAAAATTTACTTCGTATACCTGCTTATCAGTGCAAGGATCAAGAAACATACCACCTCGAGCAGTACGATTGTTCCTCCTGGCTTAAGACCTACATAATAAGACAGTGTTAATCCGATCACTGTTGTGACCAATGCTGTGATCACACCAATGATCATGACTGCTTTGTAGCTTCGTCCTACCTGCATTCCGCATGCGATCGGGATCACAAGCATGGATGAGACGATCAGTGTTCCAACCGTTCTTGATGCGATCGATACCGTCAATGCAGTCAATAAAGTAAAGATAAAATTGATCGTCTTGACAGGTACACCGCTGATCCTTGCTGCATTTTCATCAAATCCGATATAGAATAGTTCTTTATATAGAAGCAATACACATAGCAATACTAACACACTGATCACACATACGATCTTCAGTTCGTCTTTGCTGATGGATATGATACTTCCAAATAAGAAACTGTTAAAGTTCGTTCCGTTTTTTACGAATCCGGATAGGATACCAGCAAGTCCGATCCCTGTTGACATAATGATCGATATCGCCATCTCAGAATATCTTGGAATCTTTCTTCGGATCGCTTCGACTCCCAGGGCTGCAAACAGACAGATCCCCATTGCTCCTAAGATTGGATTGATCCCTAATAACAAGCCCAGAGCAACACCTGCCAGGGATGCATGAGAGAGTGCATCTCCGATCATGGACATTCTCTTTAAGACGATCGTGATTCCGATCAATGGTGCGATCACGGCCAGTAAGATTCCTGTAATAAATGCACGCTGCATAAATCCGTATTGTAACATCTCGATCATTCTTCCACGATCCTCCCTTCATCCATTCTTAAAATACGATCACATCCTTTACATTCCTGCAGTCTTCCGTGTGTGATCATAAAAATGGTCGTATTGTATTTTGTATTGATCTCATAGAGCATATCGTACAAGATCTTTGTTGATCTTGCATCTACTCCCGTTGTTGGTTCATCTAAGATCAGAAGTTTCGGATCTCCGATCATTGCTCTTGCGATCATCACTCGCTGCTGCTGTCCACCAGATAATTCACCGATCCGTCTCTTAAGGAATTCTTCCATTCCAAAATCCCTTAGTGTCTCTTTGATCTTATTCTTATGTTTTTTATGTGGCAGATGAAACAAGCCAAGTTCCTGATAAAGTCCTGTGATCATGATCTCTTCTACCGTTGCTGGGAAGCTCTGGTTCTTACTGATCCCATTCTGTGACACGTAACCGATCCGTTTCTTTAATCTTGGATCGTTATTCATCAGGATGATCTCTCCTTCATCTGGTTTCATTTCACCTAAGATCAGACGCATAAGTGTACTTTTTCCGCTTCCATTTTCACCAGTCAGAACAACATATTCGCCTTCATGGATCGTCAGATTGATCTCTTCTAAAACTTCCGTATCACTGTATCCGAATTTTACATGATTTAATTGTATCATCTGTTTTGTGTTTGATTCACTCATTCGCTTAATGCCTCTTTGATCGCAGCGAGATTTTGTTTCATTACGGAAAAATAATCTTCTCCTGCTTTGATTTTTTTGTTACTTAGTCCTTCCAGTGGGTTTAACATCTTTGCATTGGCTCCGGTCTCTTTTGCAATGGTTTTCGCTACTTTCGGACTCACCAGTCTTCAAAAAAGATTGTTTTTACCTGATGTTCTTTTGCAAAGCGGATCACTTCGCTCATCTGTTTGGGATCTGGTTCATCGTCTGCGGATAATCCCTCAATTCCCATCTGTTCTAACCCATATGCGTGACATAGATAGCCAAATGCTTCATGTGCCACAACAAGTTCTTTCTTTGTAAGTTTGGATGTTTCTTCCTTATATAATGTATCTAATTTGTCACATTCTTTTGCGTATCTCTTATAATTTGCTTCGTAATAATCTTTATTCTCTGCATCCACTTTGATCAATTGCTTTCTTGATCTTGTTCATCTTCATTACTTTGCATTCTGTGGATCTAACCAGACATGGGGATCATTCTCACTGTTGTGTTCGTGATCGTGTTCATGTGCATCCTGATCTTTTAGTAACTTAATCCCTTTGGATGCTTCAACGCTTGTAAGTTCTTCCGTATCAAGCTTTCCAAACGTCATCTACATTGTTCCATGCCGGCTCCATTGTAAATAAAGATGTCTGATTTCTCCATCTCGATCAGATCCTTCGTTGATGGTTCCCAGTCATGAGGTTCTGTTCCTGCTGGTACTAAATTGATCACTTCTACTTTGTCTCCACCGATCTTCTTTGCAAAATCATACATGGTGTAAAAACTTGTTGTAATTCTTATCTTGCCATTCGATTTCTTCTTGCTTGTATTGCCAGTACATCCTGCCATGCAAAAACTCATGGATATGATGCATACCAGGATCATCCAAATCTTTTTTCTCATTCTTCTCTACTCCAATTTCTGCGGTTTCTCTCTGGTATTTATAGCAAATCTTTCTTGGTCGTGTCAAGCGTGGTTCACGAATGATCGCTGAAAATAGACGTGCGAAATGCATTCTGTGACCATAATTCATTCCCATAGATGATCCTGTAACATCCAGTATACATCAGGGCTGCGAGCACTACGTCCACCACACTGTGTTGTTTTAAGAACATCGTCGACATGATAATTAATATCGTTAAGACAACACATGCTGTATCGGTGCTTTTCTTATATTTTCTCTGATTCTTCAAAATCGCAACACAGCATGCCAGAGAGTTAAATACATGGATACTTGGAAGTACATTCGTCGGAGTATCCGTGTGATAGATCATCTGTACTGCTTTGATAAAAATGCTGTCTCCAGTAAGAACTGGTCTTAGATCCTGTCCATTCGGAAATACTAATGAGATGATCAAAAACAGGGTCATGCCTGTTCCAAGTGTTATGATCAGCTGATAATATTCTTTCCATTGATTCTTATTAAAAAACATAAAATAAAAAACTGTAACTGCTACAAATAAGAACCATAATAGATATGGTACGATGAAATATTCACAGAATGGTATCTGATCATCTATCGTTGTATGTATGATGTAATGATGCACATCTCGATCTTCAATGTAGGAAAATGTGATCATATAAACTATAAAAAATACTGCAATCATACCAAGATGCCCATTTTTTATGATCTCATTTAATTTTGTTCTCAATTGTGACTCCTTTCTTCAAAATCATTGCCTGTTAGAAAGTGTATACATATAGTAGTACCACGATTTTGTAGAAATTTCAAATCTTTTATCGAAATAGTTGTGGCGGGATCTTCTTAACTAGCACTCCACTTAACACTCCGATGATGATCCCTGCGATCGTTCCTGTGATTAGTAATACTGGTGCATAATAATAAATCTTTGTATTCTCCATTAACAAAACAGCAACACTGAGCTGCCCGATATTATGCGCTACTCCGCCTCCAACGCTGATTCCAATGGGTGAGAATCCTTCGATCTTCTTTAGAAGTCCCATGATGACCAGACTTAAGATTCCTCCTGCCAGACTGTAGGCGATCGTCATTGGATTTCCAAACAAGAATCCTGCCAGTACAACTCGGATCACTGAGATCTCAAGCGTTCTTGTCCATGTTGTAAAGAATAACAAAACCATGATCACTCCATTGGCAAGTCCTAATTTCACTCCGGGAATTCCAACTGGTACCGGAATCAATACTTCTATATAGGATACAACAAGTGCCAATGTTAAAAACATCGCATCTGTCGCTAATCTTTTTGTTGACATATATTTTATTTCTCCTGTTGTTTTCTATCTCATCTGATGTTTATTGTGTTACCCCGTCTAATTCCTGTTCTTTGCCATCTTCTGATCTGATCTCGATCACTACTTTATGTGGCAGACATACGATCGTTTCTCCTGATTTCTCGATTGCTTTATGATCTGCACAGATTTGGTCTTTACAGTCTGCTTCTTTCATTGTAACTTTTCCATCTTTGATCTGCATGACATTCGTGCCATTTTCCTCTGGAATCTGATAGATCTGATCTTTCTTGATGGATGTTTTGTACACTTCTTTTCCGTCAACTGTCACGATCACTTCTTTTCCGTCTTTTTGTGTCATCTTGATCGCTGCCAAACTGATCAGTGAAATTGCCAGTACTGCTGCGATCAAGATTATATCTTTTTTCTTCATCTTTATACCCTGATTCTTCCCAGTACTTCTCCAATTGGGTCTGTAATGCACAGATCTGCCTGTTTGTCTCTGCTTGTCGCATCACGATTCAGTACTGCAAGATATTTTCCTTTAAAATAATCGATCATTCCAGCGGCTGGATAGACAACCAGTGATGTTCCTCCAATGATCAGCATATCTGCCTTGGAAATGGCTCTGACTGCTCCGTTGATCGTCTGAGAGTCTAAGCCTTCTTCATATAATACAACATCTGGTTTGATGATTCCCCCACATTCGTCACAATATGGGACTCCTTTGGCATTCACGACATAATTCACATCGAAGAACTTGCCGCATTTCTGGCAATAATTTCTGTGAACACTGCCGTGCAGTTCAAAGACATTTTTACTTCCTGCTGCCTGATGAAGCCCGTCGATATTTTGCGTAACGATCGCAGACAGTTTTCCCGCCTGTTCCATCTCTGCAAGTTTTAAATGTGCCTTATTCGGTTTTGCATCCAAGAAGATCATCTTATTCTTATAAAAATCATAAAATTCTTCCGTATGCTGTGTATAAAATGTATGGCTTACCATAACCTCGGGTGGATATTTATAAGTCTGGTGATACAAACCATCCGTGCTTCGAAAGTCTGGAATATGACTCTCTGTTGAAACACCTGCGCCACCAAAGAATACGATATGATCACTTTCATCGATCATCTGTTGTAATTTTTCAATCTTTTCGTTATCCATGACTTTTTCCTCCTTGAAATCTAATTGATCAAAAATCATCTACAAAGTTAGTCGCTTATAACTTATTTTTATATACTTTATCTTTTATTGTACAAGAAAAAAAGGCCTCTTGTAAAGAAGCCTTTTCATTTTTTTAATCATTGCTTTGTTCTTGAATCTTACTGATCTGGTGTAAAGTCTCAAAAACTGCTGCCATATCGTCTTTAATTAGTTTTCTTTGTTGTTCATAAATACTGCGATAGTATTTTGTTCTTATTGGATCAGGTTCATAAATTTTCTTGATCTTTCTTGTTTTTTCAAATACCTGACTTGGATCTTCCAGATCTCCTACCGCATATGCTGCGATCACTGCATCTGTAAGAACTGCTCCTTGTGCATTTTCTAATGTGGCACTCTTACATCCTAACATGTCTGCTTTGATCTGATTCCAGACTTCTGAATTACTTCCACCTTCTGTGATCGTCATAAATTCAAGTGGCACGCCTGCTTTTTTATAAATATCTGTCACACTCATATAATCGTAACCGATCGCTTCTAAAACTGCACGACCACTGTACTCCCTGATCTGTGTCCATCGTCATATTCAGGAAACAGGCACTTGCATTAGATGTTTCTCCAAATCCTCCTGTTAAATATGGAAGGAACAGGACTCCTTTGGATCCGCATGGCACATTTTGTGCTTTCTCATTTAATTCATCAAAATATGCTCCATTTCCTGCTTCGTTGCATACATTATCTCGATACCAACGAAGTGCTAATCCACCGGTTCTTATGAATCCCCAATAAAAGTATGTATTTTCTAAAGTTCCGCTGTTAAAGATCAGTTCATTTTCTGGTTTGCTTAATTCTTCATTGATCCCATCGGTTGCGATACAAAACATCGCACATGTTCCTGCTACGTCGGCTGCCTGATCTGGTTTGATCACTCCGCATCCGATCATAGACTGCATCGTATCTCCGGCTCCCGCACAGATTGGGATTCCTGGTTTCAACCCGGTTTCTTTTGCAAATGTCTCTGATAATGTTCCAATGATATCCCATGGTTTTTGAATCTTTGGCATCATTTCCATTGGAATTCCAAGGATCTCTAATTGTTCTTTGGACCATTTTTTCTCTGTTACACGGTATCCTAGTCCCCATCCAGACATTGTTCCCCAGTCGATAAATGCATCTTCTGCAGACAGTCCTGCAAGATTGGCCAGGATATATGGGGCATTGTGCATGAATTTTCTGCCTTTTTCTTTAAAGCCCTCACAATTGTTCATCATCCAACGTGCAAACATCGCTGGAAACATACAGTTTGGCTGGGGATTCCCAGTCTCTTTCGCCCAGATCTCATAATGATGGGATGCTAGTTCCTCAACATCTTCTTTTGTTCTGGAATCCAGATAATTGATGTAAGGTGTGATCGCATGGCAATCCTTATCAACACCGACAATCCCGCAGATGATCCCATCTCCAAAAATAGAGCGGATGTTGTCTGGATCCAGATTCTTTTCTTTCATCTTTGTAACGCAGTTTCTGATCCCTGTAACCGTTGCATGAAGATACTGGTCTGCGTCCATTTCCACCCATCCCGGATGTGGATAATTTAAGATTGTTGCATTGGTATCCTGCACGATCAGGTTCATATCAATATCATAAACTGCTGTTTTTACACTTTGTGTTCCTGCGTCAAATCCTAAATAATATTGTTCCATACTAACTTCCTGCTTTAATTTCTGATTCTTTTTATGCTTCTACTTCTTTGATCAGCTGTACCATTTCGATTGCAGATAATGCACAGTCATATCCTTTGTTTCCTGCTTTTGTTCCAGCACGTTCAATCGCCTGCTCGATATTTTCTGTTGTAACAACTCCGAATAAAACTGGAATTCCTGTATTTAATGATACCTGTGCGATTCCTTTGGATACTTCGTTACATACATAATCATAATGGCTTGTTGCTCCACGGATCACTGTTCCAAGACAGATCACTGCATCGTATTTTTTGCTTTTTGCCATCTTGTCTGCGATCAGTGGAATCTCAAAAGCTCCTGGTACCCATGCGATATCAATATCTTCCTCTTTCACATCATGTCTTTTCAATCCGTCTAAAGCTCCGGATACTAATTTGGATACGATAAATTCATTAAATCTGGCTGCTACGATTCCTACTTTTAATCCGCTTGCTACTAATTTACCTTCTAATACTCTCATTTTAATTACTCCTTTTTTCTTCGTTAATTTCATTAATCTTAAGGTCCCTGGGACCTTAATTTTTTTAATTTTTCTGTTAATTTAAACTTCGTATGTTGTCATGTGTCCCATTTTCTTTTGCTTTGTCTGCATATAATATTTATCAAATGGATTGATCGGCATCTGGATCGGTACTCGTTCTACGATCTCGAGTCCATATTCATTTAATCCATCTATTTTGGTTGGATTGTTTGTCATCAGTCGTAGTTTTTTGATTCCTAGATCCTGTAAGATCATGGCTCCTGCACTGTAATCTCGTTCATCATCTTTAAATCCAAGAGCTAAGTTGGCCTCGACTGTATCCATTCCCTGTTCCTGTAATACATAAGCTTTCAGTTTATTGATCAATCCGATTCCTCGTCCTTCTTGACGCATATATAAGAAAACCCCTCGTCCTTCTTTCTCGATCTGACGCATTGCACGGCTTCGCTGTTCTCCACAATCACAGCGTAGAGATCCAAAAGTATCCCCAGTCAGGCACTCAGAATGCACACGGCATAAAACTGGTTCTCCGTCTGCGATATCTCCTTTGACCAGTGCTACATGATGTTCCCCACTTCTCTGGTCTACATACCCATGTGCCTCAAATGTTCCATATTTTGTTGGAAGCTGTGCGATTACTTCGCATACTACATCGCTCATCTTGTCTTTTCCCTCCTCGTTTTTTATTAAAATCCAGCATTTCTTAACATTTCCATTGTTAAGGTGCTGTTTGTATGTTTGTCGTTTGTTTCCTGCTGATCAAAATGCAGCAGTTTATCTATATATTTCCCAACCATGTCATTCTCCAGATTGATCTTATCTCCTGGTTTTTTATATCCAAAATTGGTATTTTTTATGGTATGTGGGATCATGGATACGGAAATGGTATCATCACTTAACTTAGCGATCGTCAGGCTGATTCCATCGAGTGCGATCGATCCTTTTTCAATACAGTATTTCATGATATTTTCTGGGGCTTTGATCGTAAACCATACAGCATTATCATCTTGTTTTACACTAACAAGTTCCCCTGTATCGTCCACATGGCCTGCTACCATATGACCTCCGAACCTTCCATTGGCTGCCATCGCTCGCTCTAGGTTGACGACAGATCCCTTTTTTAAACTTCCAAGACTGCTTCGGTTGAATGTCTCATTCATCACGTCTGCCTGAAATGTATTGCCGCTAATGTGAGTCGCTGTCAGGCAGACACCATTAACTGCTACGCTGTCTCCCAATTTAAGATCTTCAAAAATAACATTTGCTTTGATCGTAAGGACTGCTGCTTTGCTTCCTCGCTTCAGGGATATGACTGTTCCTAATTCTTCTACGATTCCGGTAAACATGATCTCACCTTCCCTTCCAGTAATATGTCATTTCCAAGTGGTGTTGCCTTTAATTCATCAAATACCAAAGCTTCTTGGATCCTTTCGATCCCTTTGCCTTCTACAGGTGTTTTGGCCTTTTCTCCTCCAAATAATTTTGGAGCAATATAGGCGTAAACTTTGTGAACACAGTCGTTTTTGATCAAGGATTCATTCAAGATTCCACCACCCTCAACTAAAACACTGTCAATTTCCATATTTCTTAACTGTTTTAAAACTTCTTTGACATTGACCTTTCCATCTTGCTCTGACGTTTTTAAGATCTTGCATCCTTTTTGTTCTAATTTTGCTATTTTTTCTTGATCCTTACTTATGGTAGCGATGATCGTTGGAATTTCTCTGGCTGTTTTTACGATATTTGATCCTTCCGAAATCCTTAAGTTTGAATCACATATCACACGAATTGGATCATTCCCATGTTCGATTCGTGCATTTAACATCGGATCATCTGCTAAAACCGTACCGATCCCTGCCATGATCGCTGCATACTGATGTCGTAATGTATGTGCATGTCTTCTGGCTTCTTCTCCTGTGATCCACTTGGATTCACCAGTTGCCGTTGCGATCTTTCCATCCAATGTCATTGCGTATTTTAGTGCTGTATATGGAATATCATTCTGAATATAATAAAAAATATATCGTTTAACTGTCTGCACTCTTCTTCAAGAATTCCTGTCTCAGTTTCTATTCCATGATCATTCAGGATCTTGATCCCGCCCCCTGCTACTTTCGGATTGGGATCTAAATTCCCAACATATACTTTCTTGATTCCTGCTTCAATCAATGCTTCCGTACATGGTGGTGTTTTTCCATAATGGCAGCATGGCTCCAATGTTACATAAATCTCAGCTCCCTCAGGATCTTCTATGCAGTTTTTTAAGGCATTTCGCTCTGCATGTAATCCGCCGATCTTCTCATGATATCCTTCCCCAATAACCCTTTGATCTTTTACGATCACTGCTCCGACTAAAGGATTTGGATTGGTATATCCACAGCCTTTCTTGCAAGTTCGATCGCACGCCGCATATATTCTTCTTTCAAATATTTTTCTCCCTTCCTTCAGGTTCTTTGATTTTGGGAGGTTGGATTTTGATTGGTATTGAAATCAGAAATATAAAAAGGAGCTCCTGATCTTTGTTCTAATTCTTCAGGAACTCCTTTTTGATATCTTGATATTTCTTTTTGAAATAAAAAAATCCTGGAATTATAAAAATCCCAGGACATGATGATCAATATCACTTCTTAAATCTTCTTCCATCCAGACTGTACTGTCGGCCTTGGAATCTCACCAAGTCATGCCATATAAGGCTCGCGGGCTATAACCGCCGGTAGGGACTTGCACCCTGCCCTGAAGACGTTATGTAATTTACATATAGAATAGCACTCACTAACTGTTGTGTCAAGTGAATTTTCTATCACTTCAGCATAGCGTTTTTTACATTCTCTTTCGCATAACTACTACAAGTAAAGCAAAAATCACGACTGCAGCTGCTCCGATCGCAATCCCTGTTGTGTGTTTTTTCTTTGTTTCTTTCTGTAATTTCCTGTTTTGTTTTTTACAGCTGGTCGAGT
>ENA-OQBT01000647-OQBT01000647.1-human-gut-metagenome-genome-assembly--contig:-NODE-647-length-19522-cov-3.566796_pt1 | contig 19522 bp, 22 predicted proteins | sample MGYA00242749_ERZ504557 | MGnify/ENA primary metagenome ERZ504557 (study PRJEB26092, sample SAMD00036243) | human gut metagenome | host: Homo sapiens | study: EMG produced TPA metagenomics assembly of... | reverse complement strand
CAACGCCTGCGCCGTGTCCGCCGACGAGCTCATCGCCGCCGTTTCCCGCGTCACGCCGGCTTTCGGCCGTGGCGAGGTCATCGACGTCAACGGTTCCCCGGTCGAACTGCTGCTGGTCAAGAACCGATGGGCTTCCGCCTCTCGCTCGCCAGCTTCGACCCGGCCAACGCGGACACCATGATCGCCATCAACGACGAATATGCCGACGGCCGCGACATGAGCTGGCTGTGGGACGTGGACTTCACTTCCCTGCGCGCGTCCGGTGTCGCCATGGTCTCCGGCGTGCGTGCCTGGGACATGGCATTGCGCCTGGGGTATGACCAAGTGCCAGTCGCCGATACGAACACCGACCTCGAACAGGCCGTCACCGCATTCGTCAACGCCAATCCCGGCACACGCAAGCACATCTACTGCACCTACACCGCCATGCTCAAAACCCGCGCCGTACTGGGCCGCATCACCGAAGTACGGGACGCGGGCGTGGGCAAGTAACCACCCTTCGGCGCTCGCGCGCCACCTCCCGCCAGCGGAAGGGGCATGGTGAGGGAATAAGACTTCCCTTAGCGGGAGAACATCGACAAGGAGAACGTGACATGGCCAGAACAATTGATGTGGTGTCCCTGTATCCCAAAGACATGAACATCTACGGCGATTCCGGCAACGTGCTGACTATCCGCCGCCGTCTGGAACTGTACGGTTATGAACCGGTCGTCCACCAGTACAATCAAGGCGACGACTGGCCCGACCAGGTGGACCTTATTCTGGGAGGCGGCGGCCAAGACACCGGCCAGAAGAAAATCATCGACGACTTCTACCATCGCGCCGACCTGTTGCGTTCGCTTGCCGCAGACGGTACGCCGATGCTGATGATCTGCGGCCTGTACCAGCTGTTCGGCGAGTACTTTGAAACCGTGGACGGCACCCGTCTGGACGGCATCGGCGTTATCGGTGCTTATACCGTGGGCCAGAACGTGCGTATGATCGGCAATCTTGTTGAGCATTCCGACCAGTTCGGCGATGTGATTGGCTACGAGAACCACTCCGGCCAGACCTTCCTGCGCGAAGCGTTCAGCCACTCGGCACCGTCAATCAGGACGGCCGAGGCAACAATGGCGAAGACCATACCGAGGGCGCGCGCGTGCACAACGTGATCGGCACCTACATGCACGGCTCGTTGCTGCCTAAAACCCCGCCATCAGCGATTTCCTTATCGAAACTGCCGTGACTCGTCGTTACGGTACGTTCGATACGTCCGATCAGACCCCCGAACAAGCCAAGGAGCTCGCCCGGCTCGATCAAGTAGCCACCAACGCGCGCAAGGCTGCCGCCGAACGTCCTCGGTGAATTCTCGGTGAGTCCTCGGTAAGTACCAATCAGCGAAAAATCAGTCGAAATCAGTCTGAGGGTCTAGTACATTGCCCTGTTGTTTGCGCTAGGCTTGGTGGTACGAGACATGGCACCAGGCCATGTCGGACCTCGAAGGAGGGGTATCATGGCTGATTTTGATCTTCTGGGTGATGGCCTGCGCAAGGTCCTGCTGGCGGGCATCGGAGCCCTTGCCACCGGATACGAGAAGAGCAGCGAGCTCGTCGACGAACTCGTCAAGAAGGGTGAGATTACGGTCGAGCAGGGCAAGGCGCTGAACACCGAGCTCAAGCGCAAGGTGAGCGAGACGGTGGATGACGCCAAGAAGGCCGCCGCCGAAGCCGGCGACAAAGCTGCTGCCGCAGCCGACACCAGTGCCGCCGACAAGCCCGCTGACGAGGGCAAGGTCGAGTGACCAAGCCCACACGCGCTACGCCGGAATCAGGGTCACCCCGCTTTCCAGCAGGGTCGACCCTATTCTGACGCCTGCGAAAGCCGAACGTGAGGCGGCGGCGAACCGGTCCGTCGACACGTCGGACACGCTCAAGCAGACCGTTACCAAGGCGACTCCGAGCGTATCCGACGAAACGCTGGCACTGTTCGGACGCAGGAACGATTTCGCCACGCGCTACCATCTGACGCGCCGTGGCAAGATCAAACGACTGGGGCAGATCACCAGAATCGTCGAGCAATTCGACGTGCTGCACGGCCTGACTCCGGTCAAAATGCGCCTCATGTTCGAGGCGCTCGGCCCCACGTTCGTCAAAGTGGGCCAGATTCTGTCGATGCGCTCCGAGATTCTGCCGCAAAGCTTCTGCGACGAACTCGCCAAACTGCGCGCCGACGCGACCCGATGCCGTATTCCACGGTGTTGGATGTGCTTGCCGCCGAATACGGGCGTCCCGCCGACGAGGTGTTCGCGCATATCGACCCCAAGCCGTTGGGCTCTGCTTCACTGGCGCAAGTGCATCGCGCCACGCTGAAAACCGGCGAAGATGTGGCTATTAAAGTGCAGCGCCCGGGTGTGCGCGAAACCATGGCCCAGGACGTCTCCATCATGCGCTCCATAGCCAAGGCCGCCACTAAGGTGATTCGCACCTCACAGATCGTGGACCTGAAGGGCGTGGTCGAGGAGCTGTGGGACACCTTCGAATCGGAGACTGACTTTCTGATCGAGCCCGCAATCTCGCCGAATTCAAGCGTTTCGCCGCCCGATTCAAATACATGGACTGCCCGACGGCGTACACCGAACTGTGCACCGAGCATGTGGTGGTCATGGAGTACATCGACGGCATCTCCGTCTCCCATCCGGGCCGGCTCGTCGATGCTGGTTATGACTTGAAGGAGATCGGCACCAAGCTCGTCGACAATTACGCCACGCAGATTCTCGACGACGGCTTCTTCCACGCTGACCCACATCCCGGCAATATCATCATCCGGGGCGGCCAGATCGTACTTATCGACCTCGGTATGACCGGTCGGCTCGACCAGCGCACCCGTGCAGTCCTCAAAGAAATGATTTTCGCCGTCGCCAAACAGGATTCGCCCGCTCTGGCCGAGGGGCTGCTGCGATTTGCCGGCACCGAGGCCGATCCGGAGGACTACCCAGCACTGCTGGCTGATCTGGACGTGATCGTCAAGGAATTCGGCACCGTGGATCTGGCCGAACTGGACATTGCCGCCTTCCTGACCGCACTGACGCAGATGGCCGGCCGCCACAACATCGAGGTGCCCAGTACGGTGACCACCGTCGGCCGCGCGTTGGTTACGCTCGAAGGCTTGCTGGACGAGTTCATTCCTGATGTGAATATGATCGAAATCATTTCCGACCATATCGCCACGTCGAAATCGCTGAAGAACGCCACCAAAGACGAGATCAAGTCGCTGGGCGTTGAGGGACATCAGGCTTTGCATGCCACGCTCGGCACCATGACCGAACTCAAGACCGTGGCCCGTATGCTGACCCGTGGTCAGTTGCGCGTCAACATGGAACTGGTCGGCTCTGAAGAGCCGTTCCAGCTGCTTTCGGATATGGTGAATCGTCTGACGATGGCCCTGATTGTGGTCGGTTTGTTCGTTGGCTCGTCGATTGTCTACTACGCCGGCATGAAGCCGATTATCTTCGGCATTCCGGTCATCGGCTTCATGGGCTACGTCGTGGCCTTCGCCCTCGGCGTATGGATCGTCATCGACATCTACTTAAAGGGGCGCAAAACCAAGAAGCGGTAGGGCATCGATTGATATCAGTCCAGCGGGAGGGTGGATTCGCGCTGGATAAGGTGGCAGGGTACGTAGTCGACACCGTGATGCGGGTTGCCGTCGATGGCATCGACCAAGTATCGTGCCGCACGCCGTCCGATGGTTTCGGTTTCGTTGTCGATCGACGTCAGTGCGGGCCTCGAGCTGGAGGTCAGTACCGACCAGTTATCGTGGCCGATGACGGCGACGTCATCCGGGATGCGCAGTCCCTGCTGCTTGAGCACGTCAATGCAGCCGCGGGCCAACTGATCGTTCTGGCAGACCACTGCATCGAACTTGACCCCTTGGTCGAGCAGCAGGCGGGTGGCGGCGCGGCCCCAGCCTTCGTCCCATTTGCCGTAACGAATTGGGCCGGCGGGTTCAATACCTAATTCGGAGAGTGCCTCGAGCGCGCCCTTGGTGCGGTCGGTGGCAGCGGTATAGGTTTCGTCGCCGCCGATAATGGCGATGTGCCGGCGGCCACACGAGATGAGATGGTTGATGGCCATGCGGCCGGCGTCCACGTTGTCGCAAGTGACCGAGCAGTCTTTGGGGTCGGTGGAGGGGCCGTAGACGTAGACCAGTGGCACGCCCCAGTCATGGCCAAGCGTGGGCCTGGGGTTGGTTTCGCACTGCACGATGAGCAGTCCGTCGACCTTGAGGGACAGCAGTTTCTCGACATGCTGACGTTCCAAGGCGGCGTCGCCACGAGCGTTGGCCAACAATACTGAGGTCGATTGGGCTCGCAACTCGTTCTCCGCGCCGATAAGAATCGGTGTGGAGAAACGACCCTGCAGATCGGAGGTGACCAGGCCGATGGTGCCGGTAGTGCGCGGGCTAGGGATTGGGCAAGCTTGTTGGGAGAGTAGTTGAGTTGCTTGGCGGCATCCAGTACACGCTGCTTGGTTTCTTCGCTGATGCGGGGTTTGTTGTGCAGTGCCTTGGATGCAGTGGCCGTCGAGACTCCGGCCAATGCCGCCACATCCTCAAGTCGCGCTGCCCGTCCGGTTGCTGGCTGGGTCATCATGCCTCGATTCCTTGGTTCTTCAGCAGTATATAGCGCATTGTTTTGCGATGAAATACCTCATACGGTGTGGTGCGCCATTACATCTGGGAATAATTGTAGCTTCAATGCGAAAACTTTCGCAAACATCTTTTTTTCGGCGTGGCGTAGTCAGGGAAATTGTTCAAGTGCAAGGTAAGTGAAAGAAAGCGTTACTTCCATGTTCGCTTTTGTTTGATTTGCTCGACACGCCGGAATAATCATTGATATTAAGCCAATTCAAGCACGTTATTCATAGTCGAATCACAGTCTCGAACCCGTTTGATGTGAGAAAAAACGCGAAAATGCGAAAGCGCTTTTGCAAAAACTTCCATGTTCGTTTATATTGAGAAAAGGCTTTCGCAGTGTTACCTGCTCCGAGCAAAGGAGCGAGCAGGGCGAAACCAAGGAGCGGACCGTCCGCCACCGCCTCTCATAGTTGAGCGGATATATAGAGAAAGAAGCGAACATGGTGTCTTTCAATAAACTGACCCGTACTCTTGCTGGCATCGCTGCCGCCGCGTTGATCGTTCCGCTGGCCGCCTGTGGTGGCTCCGGCAATGGTGGCACTGCCACCGCCGAAGGTATCCCGGCCAAGGGCACCGACGATGGTACCGAGATCACCCTGTGGACCCGTTCCCCTCTGGAGCGTCAGGCCAAGAACGTGGTCGAGGCTTACAACAAGAGCCACAAGAACCAGGTCAAGCTCGAGATCATCCCGAACGACGATATGGAAGGCAAGGTCGGCGGCGCTTCGCAGACCGACTCCCTGCCTGACATCCTCGCCGGCGACGTGGTCCGTATTCCGTACTGGGCTTCCGAGGGCATCTTCACCGACATCACCAAGCAAATCGATGGCCTGGATAACAAGGCCGACCTGCAGCAGGGCCACATCGAAGCCGGTACTGTTGACGCGCCGAGTACACCCTGCCGTTCATCACCGATGTTTCCGTGATGGTCTGGAACAAGACCCTGTACAAGGAAGCTGGCCTGGATCCGGAGCAGGGCCCGAAGTCCATCGCTGAGTTCACCGAGCAGGCCAAGAAGGTCGCCGCCCTCAACAAGGATGGCGTTGCCGGTTCCTACCTTGCCGGTCAGTCCGGTGGTGCTCTGGTCTTCGACCTCTTCCCGTCCGTGTGGGCTGACGGCGAATCCGTCATGAACAAGGATGCTCCGAGGCCACCCTGGACAACGACTCCATGAAGGGCGTCTTGGACGCTTACAAGGAGCTGGCCAACACCACCAACGGCCTGGGTGCAGGCTCCAAGGAAGAGACCGGCGCCACCTGGACCGCTCCGTTCGCGAACGGCAAGATCGGCGTCATGCCTTACCCGAACACCTCCACCACTGCTCTGTTCGATGCTGAGAAGGACGGCGGCTTCGAGGTCGGCGTTGCTCCGATCCCGGGCACCAAGGAAGGCAAGACCTCCACGTTCCTCGGCGGCGATGCATGGGTATCTCCAAGGACTCCAAGCACGTTGCTCAGGCCTGGAACTTCCTCTACTGGCTGATGCAGTCTGACGCTCAGAAGGAAGTCTTCGCTGACCAAGGCGACACCGCCTCCAACATCCAGACCCTGAAGACCGCTTACAAAGACGCTGACCCACGCATCCAGACCATCAACTCCGTGATTATCGACGGCAACGGCCAGACCCCGAAGTCCCCGGCCTTCAACGAAGCCTTCAACGCCGCTGGCTCCCCGTGGCAGCTGCTCGTGCAGAACGCCGTGTGGGGTTCCGGTGACCTCAAGGCCGACAACAAGGCCGTCACCGACGTCCTGTCTGCCCAGTGATTCGGTGGTGATGCTCCTCACCATCACTCATCAAATCACAGCAATAACTGAATAACAACTGAACAGATTGAGCCGGTCCCTCCCTTGTGAGGCAGGAGCCGGCTCAACCACATAATCGAACTTCTATCTTCTTCTTCATTCCTTTTCTTCCTTCATCACTACATACCTTATGAATGCGGTGTGTTGGCGGGGCTTCGGAGTCCTCCTTCCTCGAAGCCCTGACATCGGATTGCATTCGGATTCCGTGATTACCATTTCACAGTAATTTCCCAAAGGAGAGAGAAACATGTCGAGTGTTTCCAAGAGCGCCGGGGCTGTGCCCGTGCATAAGTCCAAGGCGAAGGCGGCGCAGACCAGGCGAGGTCTGCTGTACGCACTTCCGGACTGGCTGATGATTATCGTCCTGTTCTTCGTGCCGATTGTTCTACTGGTCGTCATGGCCTGCTCTCGTTGGAGCCTGCTGGGTGGCAACCGCGGCGTGAACTTCCCGGACAACTTCGTCAAGGTGTTCGAGAACAAATTGTTCTGGCCCTCGATTTGGTTCACGCTCGAGTACACCGTGATCGTCACGATCTTCCTGTTGGTCCTTGGCCTGGGCATGGCCATGATCGTGCAGGAGAGCTCGAAGTGGAACAACGTGCTGCGTACCTGCTTCCTGCTGCCGTCCGCGGCGGGCCTGGCGTCCGCGTCCCTGCTGTTCTACGCCCTGTATTCCCCGCAGGTGGGCCCTGTCACCAAGATTCTGAGCTCGTTGGGCCTGATGCAGGAGGGTGGTTCGGTGCTGGCCACCGGCCAGTCGGCCCTGTGGGCCACGATTATCGTGATTGTCTGGCGATTCTCGGGCTACTACATGCTGCTGATGATGATCGGTCTGCAGGCCATCCCCGGTGATCTGTACGAGGCGGCCGCATGGACGGCGCCGGTTCCTGGCGTATCTTCCGCTCCATCACCCTGCCGCTGATGAAGCCGACCATCGTGATGTGCCTGGTCTACTGCGTGACCGGTTCAATCCTCGCGTTCGATCAGTTCTTCATTCTGACCAAGGGTGGTCCGAACAACTCCACCATGACCGTGGTGCAGCTCATCTACAACTTCGCCTTCGATTCCAAGAAGGATCTGGGTATGGCCGCGGCGCTCTCGCTGATCGTGCTGGTGGCCCTGGTCATCATCAACTCCATCCAGATGCGCGGCATGCGCGACAACACCAAGTGAGAAAGGGGAGGTAACACATTATGACTACCCCATTGTGGAAGCGCGTCATCGCTCGAATCCTTGAGCTCTGCTCGCCATCATCTTCATCAGCCCGCTGGTCTGGGTCATCATCTGCTCGTTCAGCCCGCAGGCCGGTTCGGCCCAGTCCAAGCTGGGGCGTGGCCAACTACCTGACCCTGTTCGGTTATCAGGAAGGTCTGCCCAAGTACCTGTTCAACTCGGTAATCGTGACTCTGGTCGCGGTCGTGTTCTCCGTGGTCGTCTGTACGCTGGCCGGCTACTCGTTCTCCCGCTTCGACTACCCGGGCCGCAACCTCGGCTTCATGGTCACCCTGTCGATCCTGATGGTACCGTACGCCTCGCTGCTGATCCCGCTGATGGTCTGGTACAAGCAGATCGGCCTGAACGACAGCCTGCTGGGCGTGGGCCTGGTCATCACCCTGTTCCAGCTGCCTATGAGCACGTTCATCATGCGTAACGCATTTGACGCGATCCCCAAGGACATGGAGGAGGCCGCCATGGTCGACGGCTGCAACAGCTCCAGGCCTTGTTCAAGATCCTGGTGCCGGTGGTCAAGCCTTCGATGGTTACGGTTGGCCTGCTCGCCTTCCTCGAGGCATGGAACAACTTCATGATTCCGCTGTACTTGAGCTCTTCGTCCAAGTCCACGCTGCCGCTGGCGATGGTGAACATGCGTCAGCAGACCATGGGCGTCATCGATTACGGTGCCACCGAGGCCGGCGTCGTGATCCTGCTGATTCCCTGCGCCATCCTGTTCCTCGCACTCCAGAAGTACTACGTCAAGGGCTTTATGGCCGGAGCTGTCAAGGGCTGACGGCTCGTGCCGCCGGCCCTTGGCTGGGAGCCGGTGGGCTCCCAGCAAGCTCCGTGCTGAGACGCGACAGCGTCGAAGCCAATACTGAGCCCGGCTGAAACCGGTCCTTAATTGCAGGGCCGGAGGCGGTGTGGTCAAGGGCCTTAAAAAAAGGACAATCATGAACGTTACAATCACTTCCCCGTTCTGGAAGCGGCGTCGCGACCAGATCGTCGAATCCGTCATCCCCTACCAGTGGGGCGTGATGAACGACGAGATCGACACCACGGTGCCCGACGACCCAGCCGGCAACCAGCTGGCTGACAACAAGAGCCATGCGGTTGCCAACCTGAAGGTTGCCGCCGGCGAATTGGACGACGAATTCCACGGCATGGTGTTCCAGGATTCCGACGTCTACAAGTGGCTTGAGGAAGCCGCTTATGCGCTGGCCTACCATCCGGATCCCGAACTCAAGGCGCTGTGCGATCGCACGGTCGATCTCATCGCCCGCGCTCAGCAGCCGGACGGCTACTTGGACACTCCGTACCAGATCAAGTCCGGCGTATGGGCCGACCGCCCGCGCTTCAGCCTGATTCAGCAGAGCCACGAGATGTACGTGATGGGTCACTACATCGAGGCCGCCGTCGCCTACCATCAGGTGACCGGCAACGAGCAGGCCCTTGAAGTCGCCAAAAAGATGGCCGACTGCTGGATGCCAACTTCGGCCCCGAAGAAGGCAAGATCCACGGCGCCGATGGTCATCCTGAGATCGAGCTCGCCCTCGCCAAACTGTACGAGGAAACCGGTGAGAAGCGTTATCTGACGCTTTCCCAGTACCTCATCGACGTGCGCGGTCAGGATCCGCAGTTCTACGCCAAGCAGCTCAAGGCGCTGAACGGCGACAACATCTTCCATGATCTCGCTTCTACAAGCCTACCTACTTCCAGGCTGCCGAGCCCGTACGCGACCAGCAGACCGCGGACGGCCACGCCGTGCGCGTCGGTTACCTGTGCACCGGTGTGGCTCACGTGGGCCGACTACTCGGCGATCAGGGCTGATCGACACTGCCAAGCGTTTCTGGAAGAACATCGTCACCCGTCGCATGTATGTCACCGGTGCGATCGGCTCCACCCATGTGGGCGAATCGTTCACCTACGATTACGACCTGCCGAACGACACGATGTACGGCGAGACCTGCGCTTCCGTGGCCATGAGCATGTTCGCCCAGCAGATGCTCGACCTCGAGCCCAAGGGCGAATACGCCGATGTGCTGGAGAAGGAACTGTTCAATGGCTCCATCGCCGGCATCTCGCTTGACGGCAAGCAGTACTACTACGTCAACGCACTGGAGACTACTCCCGACGGACTGGACAACCCGGATCGTCACCACGTGCTCTCCCACCGTGTCGACTGGTTCGGCTGCGCATGCTGCCCGGCCAACATCGCCCGACTCATCGCCTCCGTGGACCGCTACATCTACACCGAGCGCGACGGCGGCAAGACCGTGCTGAGCCACCAGTTCATCGCCAACACAGCCGAATTCGCTTCCGGCCTGACGGTCGAGCAGCGTTCGAACTTCCCGTGGGATGGCCATGTGGAATACACGGTGAGCCTGCCCGCCAGCGCTGCGGACAGCTCGGTCCGATTTGGGCTGCGCATCCCCGGCTGGTCCTTGGGCTCCTACACGCTGACCGTGAACGGCAAGCCCGCAGTGGGTTCGCTGGAAGACGGCTTCATATACCTTGTGGTCAACGCCGGCGATACGTTGGAGATTGCGCTCGAGCTCGACATGTCCGTCAAGTTCGTGCGCGCCAACTCCCGCGTGCGTTCCGACGCCGGCCAGGTGGCCGTTATGCGCGGCCCGCTGGTCTACTGCGCCGAACAGACCGATAACCCCGGTGATCTGTGGAACTATCGTCTGGCCGATGGCGTCACCGGTGCGGATGCCGCTGTGGCTTTCCAGGCCGACTTGCTGGGTGGCGTCGATACCGTTGATTTGCCGGCAGTGCGCGAGCGCGCCGACGAGGATGACGCGCCGCTGTACGTGGATGCCGACGAACCGCGTGCGGGCGAACCCGCGACGCTGCGCTTGGTGCCGTACTACTCGTGGGCCAACCGCGAGATAGGCGAGATGCGTGTCTTCCAGCGTCGATAAAGATCGGCGATATGCCGGCCTGCGCGCAACTGGCCGGCAAAAAAATACTTATGCCGCCATCGTCTGCAATAAGTCGATGACGGCATAGGCCGGATGTCAGTATCGATTGGAGCCGAAAACACATCCGGGGAATGAGGTCTCCTGTGCGGGGTAATACCCGTGCAGGAGATTATTTTTTAATTATATGCTCCTGCTGTGAGAGCTGTCGGCGGAGTCGACTGAGGGCGGTCATAAGCGGTACCGTGTAAGCCACCCTCAGTCTCGCTTTGCGAGCCAGCTTCCGCCAGCGGGAGCCTGTTGGTTCCTGATTCAGCGAGGCTGAATCGTTGCGCCGTAGGTACTGCGACACGGCGAAACGCAGCAATGCTCTAATGCGAAAATAAATGCGAAAGCTGAGAAATTACCGGGTTTTTGTTGTATAAGATGGTTGATATCACTGAGGGAAAGTTGTGAAACCGTATTCGCTCGGTTATGATGTGGAATCAGCTTCGGTGAATTGCTCCAACCGGGATATCCATGGCGGATATCACACCAGATTTACTGAAGACACTCATTCCGGTGAACCCAATAACCAATAAAGGAAACTGATGGAGAACGGGCTCTGCGGCCCAGCATCCACAGAAGAAGTCCTGGTCGCATAGACGCGACGTAGCCTGAGCGAAGACGCGAAAGACCGGGGCGGAGAGGTCCAAGCAGGAATGCATCAATCAACACGAAAGCGGTGGCTTGCGTCAATCGGCGCGGTTGCAGCGGTCGCCACACTGGCCACCGGCGGTGCAGTCACCGCGCAGGCAGCCGATGCGCCCGTCATCAAGAATGCGGATGTGGCATATCCGTCGTTCAAGGGGTCTGATGATCCGATGAAGACGGCGGCGAACAACACCACATATAACCCTGCCGCCAGCTATCTGCAGGAGACATTCGATAACGACGTGAAGAACCTGGCCGGCACCGACACCGACCATGACTTCTGGATCGATAAGATTCTCACCCGTACTGGTGCACAGCCAACTGGTAAAGGCACGAACGACAAGTGCTTACTCGTATGAAGGCTCCGACGGCAACAACTACCTGTTCACCCGTGGTCGCGCCGCCTACATGTACACGCACACGCCTAATCGGCTCGGTTTTGTGGGTAACACCGCCTACTGGGATGAGACCAACAGGGATGGCTTTACCGTTACCGTAAACGCTGACGGTGCAAACCAGACCCTTAACGAAGACGCCTCCCAGCGCAAGCAGACGCCGAGCTACTTCACCTCCTTGTTCCAGACCGGTGGCAAGAGCCTCAAGATCAAGGAAGTTAAGTACATCACCTACAACAACGTGATGGTTGCGAACCTCACCGTGGAAAGCACGCAGGACCGCGATGTCACACTGACCACGGCCTCGCCGTTCGCCGCCGAGGGTGCTGATGGGGCCACCGAACTTACTGGCCGCGTGAACGTCAAGAACAACCTGACGACCATCTATCCGCGCTTCTCCGCCAACAACCAGGACGGTTCCAACTGGATCGTCAGCGGTGGCAAACTCACCAGCACGTTGAGCCTCAAGGCCAACGAACCGCAGACCGTCAAGATTCAGCTCGGCCTGATCGCCAACGAACTGCCTGACTCCACCAAGGAATATGAGCCCGTTACACCGGCGACTTTAAGGATGCTGCCGCCTCCTACAAGGATTCCGTGACCACCTACAACAAGTGGTGGGTCGATAACGCTCCCTATGTGGACACTCCGGAAGACAACATCGATAAGACCGTGGTCTACCGCTGGTGCTGAGTCGTTTCAACATGCTCGACGCCAACATGCCTGGCAACACCTTCCAGTACCGACCTCCATCGAGGGTGTGCTCGGCTACAACAACCAGATCGTGCTCACCTCCGGCATGTTCATGATGGACACCAAGTGGTTCCGCAACCCCGAGTACTCCTACGGCACCTGGCTTTCCGCCGGCGATACCGCCAAGAAGAGCAATGCGGGCTATTACTACTACCACGACAATCCGGGCGACCCGGCCAACTGGAACCATAGCTACACGCAGTACATCACGCGCGCCGGCTGGGACTCCTACAAGGTGCACGGCGTCCGTCCACCGTGGCCGAGAAGCTGGCCGACCAGGGTGCCGAGGACGTGCAAGGTCTACTCGCTTCCAAGAGCGAGCCGGACAACAACGACAACCAGAACAACAATGACAACAGCTTGATTGACTGGTCCTGGTGGTCGATGACCGGTAACGATGCCGACGCCGTTTCCTTCTCTGAGCCGGGTCGCTCCGGCCAGCGCATGGATCGCGCCGATGGTTCCGCCAATATGTGGGCCAAGCTAACGCGGCTGCTCAGGCATACAAGCTGCTGGCGATACCGCCAACGCCGAGAAGATGCGGGCCATCGCCGACAAGATCCAGAAAGAAGTCACCACTGAACTGTGGGACAAGTCCGACAACCTGCTCAAGCACAGGTGCTGAACGACGGTGCTTTCGCCAAGTACAAGGAGATCAATAACTACTACCCGTACTCCGAAGGCCTGATGCCTACCGGCAACGAAGATTACAACAAGGCTCTGCGCCTGTTCGAGGATTCCAACGAGTTCCCGATCTTCCCGTTCTTCACCGCCAACCAGGCGGACAAGGCCGCGTTGAACTTCCCCGGTTCCAACAACTTCTCCATCATTAATGCGCAGCCGCTGCTGCAGGTCTACTCGGCCGGTATTCGCAACTACGATGCAGCCAAGAATGGCTACATCACCAATGAGCAGTTCAAGAAGCTGCTGTACTGGGTGGCGTTCGCGCACTACCAGGGCGGCGATAACAACCACCCTGATCAGAACGAGTTCTGGAACGAGGACAACAACAACGTCGGCGATGTGAACGGTGACGGCGTGATCAACAACCTCGACAAGAACCTTGACGCCGCACAGAACGGCGGCAAGATCACCTACCGCTCCTGGATCCACCACACCCAGCTCGGCACCACGAACTGGACGATGGTCGAGGACGTAGCCGGTATGGTGCCGCGCGAGGACAACAAGATTGAGCTAAACCCGATCGAAATCCCCGGTTGGAACTACTTCACGGTAAACAACCTGCGCTACCACGATCAGGATGTCTCCATCGTATGGGACAAGGACGGCAGCCACTACGGTGGTCCTGCTGGCTACAGCCTGTACGTGGGCGGCAAGCTCGCCTTCACCTCCGACAAGCTGGCGCACCTCATCTATGACCCGGCTGCGGGAACGGTCGAGGTCAAGGACGATTCCGGTGCCCAGGTTACCGTCGCGCCGAAGCCGTCAAGAACGTGAAGGCCGCCAATCAGGTTACCTTCAATGCCGATCAGCGCGTGACCGACCTGTTCGCCAAGTCCGGCACCAACGTCGACTCCGCCTCCAAGTCCACCACGAACGTGGCCAAGGACGCGGACGTGACCGGTACCACCTACGCCGAGAAGGACACCAACTACCCGGCCAAGAACGCGGTGGACGGCAAGACCGTGATGGAATCGTTCTGGGGTACCAAGGGCTCCGGGAACAAGACCGACACGCTCAATATCAAGTTCAAGGACGGCAAGCAGAAGATCGACGACATCCGCTTGTACTTCTACCAGAGCTCGTCCAGCCAGACCATCTCCGGCTATGCCGAGCCCGCCAACTACAAGTTGGAGTACCAGAAGGATGACGGCACATGGGCCCCGATTGCGGATCAGGTGCGCACCCCGAACTACGCGGGCGCGAACTACAACCGTATCCAGTTCACTCCGGTGGAGACCACGACCATCCGCGTCACCTTCACGCCGCAGGCCGGCATGGCCGTCGGTGTCAAGGAGATCGAAGCCTACAACACCGGTATCAAGGCTGACGGCACTTCTGAGAACCAGACTCCGCAGGTGGATGCTTACGTGTCTTCCAGCACCTCATCCGGTGCCAAGCTCGTCGGTACGGTGAAGGATGACGGTCTGCCCGCAGAAGGCGACGTCACCACCACATGGTCCCAGGTCTCCGGTCCGGAAGGCGGTGCTGCGAAGTTCGTGGACGCCTCCGCTGCCAGCACCACCGTCACCTTCAACAAGGAGGGTGACTACGTCCTGAAGCTCACCGCTTCCGATGGCGAGAAGGAAGGCTCCAAGGAAATCACCGTTCACGGCATCCCCTCTGACGGTACCGTGAACGTAGCCCCGCAGTCGAGCGCCTCTGCCAGCTACACCAACGGCTACCAGCCGAAGGACAACGCCAAGAAGGTCATCGACGGTCAGGTGGTATACGCCAACACGCCGAACGAGACCTGGAACAACTGGGGCGACAACACCGGTGTGGAGCCGTGGCTGCAACTGAAGTGGGCCGGCAAGGTGCCGCTGAAGAAGGCCAAGGTCTTCTTCTGGACCGATGGCGGTGGCGTGCCGATGGTCTCATCTTGGAAGCTTCAGTACGCTGACGCTGACGGTAACTGGCAGGATGTGAAACTGGCTGACGGCCAGTCCTACACGGTCAACCGGAACGAAGGCAACGAAGTGAAGTTCGCCGACACCGTCGAAACCAACAAGCTGCGCGTGGTCTTCCCGAAGGGCGCCATCGTGGGTGCTTCCGAGTTCGAGGCGTACGCCATCGAGCCGGTGAGCGTGGACGAAGTCAACCGACTGGTGCAGACCGGTTCCAAGGCCGATGATCTGAAGCTGCCCTCCACCGTGAGCGCCGTATACACCGACGGTTCTCGCCGTGACCTCGCCGTCACGTGGGGTAAGGTGACCGACGCTCAGCTGGCCGCCGATGCCGTATTCGATGTCAAGGGCACCGTCGCCGGTGCGCTGAACGGTACGGTTGCACACATCGCGGCTCGTTCCGATACCGCATCGCAGACCGTGGGTAATGCGCAGCCGGTTGAGCAGACCGTCTACCAGAACGCCAAGTCCATCGACCTGCCCGCCACGGTTCCGGTGAAGTTCCCGAACGGATACAACGACGACCGCAAGGTCACGTGGAAGGATGCCGACATCAAGGCCATCGACCTGACCAAGGTTGGTGACTACGAGGTGGCTGGTACCGTCGACGACGGTTCGTCTTCCGCAGCTGCCAAGCTCACTGTCCACGTGGTTGCCGACCCGAACGGTTCCTCCACTCCTGAGCCTGAGCCTGAGCCGTTGGTCGGTTGGATTGAAGGCAAGGCGACCAAGACCACCATTTCGCCTGATTCCGAGGCAACCTGGTCACCGGCCGAAGGCAAGCTCAACGACGGCGTAGTCGTCGATGATACTTGGCCGACCACGGATGATCAGAACGTCAACGACAAGGTCTGGGGTTCTTGGGGCAAGGCAAAGGACGGCATGTACGCCCAGTACGACTTCGGTCAGTCCGTGACCGTTGACCAGAGCCGCGCCCAGTTCTGGGCCAACTTCGCTGAGACTGACGATTCGAAGGGTGGTCTGGAAGTCCCGGACGCTTGGAAGATTCAGTACCTCGCCGAGGATGGTTCTTGGAAGGACGTCGAGCCCACCGAGGATTACACCGTCGTGCGTAATTCGCCGGTTCTCGTGCGGATACCGATGCCAAGGGTTGGAGCGCTGTGACCTTCAAGCCGGTCACCACCAAGTCGCTGCGACTCGTGCTCACTCCGCACACCGGCAGCAGCACCTTCGGGGCCGCCGTGGCCGAGTGGGGCGTGCATGGTATTGACGGCACCGAGCCTGAACCTACCCCGGTCGACAAGACCGCGCTCAAGTCGGCTCTTGACACAGCCAACGGCCTCGATGCAAACCGCTACACCGCCGCTTCATGGGCTGAGTTCCAGCAAAGCATTGACGCTGCCCAGGCTGTGTACGACGATGTCAATGCCACCGAAGAACAGGTCGCCGAGCAGGTGACCAAGCTCGAGGACGGCCAGAAGGTGCTCGTTGCGCTCGCCACCGACGTGGAGAAGTCCACGTTGCAGGCGGCCATCGACACGGCCAAGGCCGAGGCCGCTTCCGGCAAGTACACGGATAAGAGTGTCGAGGCTTGAACAAGGCCATCGAGGCTGCGGAAGGTGTGCTCAAGGGCGATGAGTCCGGTGAGGTCACTCAGGCCGCCGTCCAGGAAGCGTCCGCTTCGCTGAACAAGGCCGTCAAGGCCTTGGAAGAGAAGCCCGCCGTCGAAACGGTGAAGAAGGAGTCTCTCAAGGTTCCATCGAGCAGGCCAAGAAGGCTGACAAGTCGAAGTACACCGAGGAGGCATGGCAGGCTCTGCAGAGCCAGATTGCCGCCGCTCAGAAGGTGTACGACGACAAGGATGCCAAGCAGGCCGATGTCGATGCCGCACAGGATGCCCTTGACAAGGCATTTTGGGCCACCAAGGTTGAGCAGAAGCCCGGCTCCCAGCAGCCTGGTGTGACCGACACTGATAAGGATGATAAGGACAACAAGGGTGATCGTGTGCCTCCGACTGGTGCCGCGGTTTCCGTAGTTGCTGCGGCTGCCGTGCTGCTCACCGCCGCAGGCGTGACCATCCTGAAGCGTCGCCAGTCCGGCGACCACGGTTCGGCTCGCCACTCGGCCTGACCCGCAACGGAGTCATTCTGCCGAGTGAGCCCCTCACAGAGGGGGCTCTAGCCTTTTCCTTCTACCCATCATTACTCTTTTCACTCACTCAATGAGGAGCACTATGAGTTTCCATGTATCCGCGCAATCGGTTCGCGCGGTGGCCGGTGGACTCGTCGCCGCAGCGACATTGCTGTCAGGCCTTGCCCTTGCGCCGACCGCAATGGCCGCCGATTCAGCCACCGCTGACAACGCGCCCAGCGTTGCCGGTCACGCGTATAACGAACTGCCGTATAACAATCCTGATGTCACCGTCACCCAAATCGACAATAGCGCACTGCCCAGCTACATGCGCAACCCCATCGGGCAGAACGAGGGTATTGACACCCCGAACGATCTTTCGCAGAACTACTACTCTGCAGATGCATCCGCGCTGAGCTATGACGGCAAACTCTTCGTCTTCACCGGTCACGATGAGGCTTCGCCCGACTACGGCTCCTTCAACATGAAGGACTGGGGCGTATACGTCACCGATGAAGACGGCCTGAATCAAGGCAAATGGACACATTACAAGACCATCGCCAAGGCAGACCTGTTCAGCTGGGCCACCGGCGATGGCGCGTACGCCGGCCAAGTCGTAGCCGACGATAACGGCACCCCGAGCGACACTTCCGATGATTGGTTCTACTACTACGTGCCGGTGAAGGACAAGGCTTCTGAGGCGGCTGGACAGGACCCGTTCGCCATCGGCGTGGCCAAGTCGAAGAGTCCGCTCGGCCCGTGGAAGGATGCCATCGGCAAGCCGCTGCTCACCACATCGCGAACCCAGATTGAAACCATCGATCCGGCATTCTTTGTGGACGAGGATGGCACCGGATATTTGCACTTTGGTACGTTCGGCACTCAGCTCGCCATCAAGATGAAGAAGGACGCCACAACCGGCCGCACCTCATACACCGAGGTGGAAACCAAGGCTGATGGCACCACGCCGAACCTCCACACCATGAAGGACGCGGACAGCAACGCGAACGGCCCGAAGGGATTCTTCGAGGCGGCGTGGGTGTTCCGTAAGGGCGATACCTATTACAACGTGTACGACGGCGGTAAGCCCGGTTCGGGCACGGCCACCTGCGTGGAATCGAACTATCAAGCTTGCATCCAGTACTCCACTTCCGACAGCCGCTCGGCCCATGGAAGTACCAAGGCGTAATCGTGCCTTCTGGCTCGGCCACCACGATGCACCCCTCGGTGCTCCAGTTCGGCGACAAATGGTATGTGACCTATCACACCGGCGACAAGGAAGGCGGCACCGATTTCCGCCGTGCCGTGTGCATTGATGAAGTCGATTGGACCGCCGACGGCCAGATGGTTTCCACCGCCCATCCAACCAAGGCCGAGAAAACGCAGCCCTCCACCAACGTGGCTCCGTACGCAAAGGTGAGCGCCACGTTCACTGAAACGCCTGCTTGGAAGGGTTCGGTGAACGACGGCCGTGTGTTGCAAACCGCTGTGGTCCCGCCGAATCACTGGACCAACTACCGTTCTATCCCGCAATCGCAGTCCGGCGATTCTCTGGTCTACCAATGGGATGGCACTGTGCGCGTCAACTCGTCTAAGGTTTGGTTCGACGTGGATTCCAACGCTCTGCGCGCGCCCGCCTCGTGGAAGATTCAGTACTTGGACGCGGACGGCACATGGAAGGATGTCACCAACCCGAGTGCCTATACAACGACCACAGGCAAGGCCAACCCCAACGCCGTCACCTTCGATGCGGTGACCACTACTGCCTTAAAGCTCGACATGACCGGTCAAGCTGTGGATGGCGGCTATGCCTCCGTGGCCGTTGCTGAATGGGAAGTCGGCTCCGACTCCAGCGAATCGCCGGCAATCACTGCGCCGAAGAGCGTGACCACCGCCACCGGTACTGCGCCTACTCTGCCGGCCACAGTGGATGTGAAGTACGGGAACCCAACCGTTGCCTCCCCAGTAATTTGGCGTCCAGTTGATGCTTCCTCGTATGCCAAGGTCGGTTCGTTTACGGCCTACGGCGTGGTCGCCGGCGTGCCCGGTGAGGCAAGCGAGCAGGGCAATGTGTCGGTAAATGTCACCGTGCAGGACGGCTACCAGCCTGCCGCTGATACCACGAAGCCGACTGTAACCGTTGCCGTTACTGCTAACGCAGGCAATAGCGAGTGGCTCACCACCGCTCCGTTCGCCACCGTGCAGGCCACGGACGACACCGCACCTATCGCCAAGCTGGAGATTTCCGCTGATCAAGGCAAGAGCTGGACCACCATCGCCGCGAATGCAAACGCGGCCATTGCCACGCTTTCCCAGCAGGCGATGTCGAAGTGTGGCTCGCGCCACCGATCAGCCGCAACGTTTCCGACGTGGCCAAGGCCGGCGGC
>ENA-OQBT01000645-OQBT01000645.1-human-gut-metagenome-genome-assembly--contig:-NODE-645-length-19532-cov-3.783303_pt1 | contig 19532 bp, 21 predicted proteins | sample MGYA00242749_ERZ504557 | MGnify/ENA primary metagenome ERZ504557 (study PRJEB26092, sample SAMD00036243) | human gut metagenome | host: Homo sapiens | study: EMG produced TPA metagenomics assembly of... | reverse complement strand
AAGGTCTTTGCTGGAGGCAAAAGTCCCTCCGGTAAAGCGTAGAACCTCATGTGTTTATGCAGATCTGAAAGAACTTCATTTACAAATGGAAATCTTAAAGGCAGCATAAATGCAGGCAGATATACAGCGGACTACCTGCAATGTGGGAACCTGCCATATCTGGCATGGAAAAATGCGCATAACTGCGCTGACCTAAGTTACAGGCGTATCCGCCGATATTTAGTCTGACGCCTAAAGCGTCTGGAAGCACGCGACTTCAGTCGTGTGAGGATAAAGTTTTTAATTCACAATGCAGATGTAGACTGGTTACATTGCATTGCCGCTCATCGAAAGAAAAAAATGTTCATCGAAGTTGAACGTGAAATGGCAAGGTATGATATCATTGCAGGAAAGATTGCGGATGATGCAACAAACGCTACCCTTACTGCTTACCTTGCGGGGTTTTCGGGACAGCAGGCGATAAGGAAGCAGACGATTTCTGTATCAGACAGTTGCTGCCCAATAAACTAAAAGATCAATATTGCTTCAAAACAGAAGCCGCTATTAGGTGTCTGAAATTTGTGAAAGGTGAGAAGATATGGCTGAGGTAACAATTCCAAAAGAAAAAATGAATTATACAATAGATCTTCTTATCACTATGGTGACAGATGAGATTGCAGAAGAAACGGGCAAGGACAGAAAAGAGATATTGACAGATTTTCTATGTTCAAAGACAGGAAAAGCACTGTATGATGAGAAGACAAAGTTGTGGTGCACTGGCCCGGCATATATAGCTGAACTGTATATGGAAGAATTAAAGAAATCCTGATATGGGATGTGAGTTTAAATTTATACGACAATATGGTGATAAAAAACTTCTATTTCGAGGAAGTAACAAATAAACCTATATTATTCACGCATAGCCGTGAATAATATAGGTTTATTTATAAATTTTTATGTTACAGAAAATTACTGTGTTATGCCAACGGCAGAGAAATCTGAAAAGTAGAACCACCGCCCGGGGTATCCAGTACAGAGATTGTTCCTTTATGAAGTGAAATGATCTCATACGCAATACACAGTCCCAGACCAAAATGCTGCCTGTTATTTCTGGCAGAATCTGCCCGGTAAAAACGCCGGAAAACAGAAGTCTTGGCAGAATCCGGAATACCGGGTCCGTTGTCTTTGACGCGGATAAGAAAGTGCGTTTCGGTCTGTGAAAGGGAAAGAACAATTTTCCCGTTTGCGGGGACATAACTGATGGCATTGTCAAGAAGGATTCCAAGCACCTGACTGATCCTTCCGGGTCACAGGGACAGGAAGGGATTTCCTTTTCCGGAAGTTCAATGAAAAATTTCATATGGTGGTCCTGCATCAGGGGTTCATACTTTTCGTAGGTATCCAGAAGTAAAGTATCCAGTTCACAGAAAACCGGATGCATTTTCCAGGAATGGTTATCTGCATTTGACAGAGAGAGCATATCATTTATCAGGAGCGACATTCGCGTCCCTTCTTTTTCTATGACTGAAAGAAAATGTTCCTGTTCTTTCGGATCTGCCTTTTTCATGGCAGAGATTCCGGACAGGATTACTGCCAGAGGGGAGCGAAGCTCATGGGAGGCAGCAGCGATAAATTCGGTCTGTTCCTGCCTGCTTTTTTCCAGGGGAGTGATCATTCTTCCGGTAAAGAACCAGGAACAGATACTCAGAGCCAGAATTGCCAGAAAAGCTGCGCCGGAGAATGCAAGTCTCTGTAACAGAATCCTGTGTTTTACAGAATCCAGGGAATACAGGATGATCATACTGACGGTTCCGTGGCTCTTGGGGATCAGAGCAGTGGAAACATAGAAATCTTTCATCTGAAAAAAGATCCGTTTTGTCAGTTTACTGACCGCACCGGGATTGGAAAGATCAAGTGCATAGGAAGCAGCAGAGATTTCTTCTGCCTTCCGGAAAATCGTTTCATCCAGAGAATCCGTCTGTAGTTTTTTCAGATAAAGAGAATTTCCGTTGTCTCTGATATCCATGGAAATATCATAATTTTTTTCTGCCTGCAAAATCCAGTCACTGCTGATGATACTCTGCGTTTCCAGATGAGAGATACAGGAGATGGCGTTGTTCTGAAAGGTATTCCACGCATTCTGGCCTGTGCTGTTTTCTGCGATGAAATTACAGGCAGTTGTCATAATAAAAATGACGATGCCGATGATCAGAGCAGAGAAAAAAGTCATTTGAATATGAAGTCTGCGAAACATGAAATATTTACTCCTTTATGAGATTGTATGGTAATTGTATCATGAAAACCTGTAAATAATCTCTAAAAAAATTCCTGTAACCGAGTATAGAGACAATTTAGAGAAAACTCATGTATAATGAAAAATCAGGAGGATGAAAACAGATGAAAATTTTACTGATAGAGGATGACAGGGAACTGGCAGATAGCATGAGATTTCAGCTCGAAAAAGAAGGCTATGAGACAGATATCTGCGATGACGGAGAAGAAGGGCTTTATTATATGAAAGAACGAAGCCATGATCTGGTGATCCTGGACCGGATGCTCCCGTCCATGATGGTATCACTGTTTTGCAGGAAGCCAGAAAGAATCATGTTTCCACACCGGTGATCATGCTGACTGCACTGGGAGAATTACAGGATAAACTGACCGGACTGAAAGGCGGCGCAGATGACTATATGGTGAAGCCGTTTGCCTTCGAAGAACTTCTGGCAAGAATACAGTGTATGGTTCGAAGACCCGGAAGATGGGAGGACACGGCAGTATTATCGCTCGGAGATCTTATTTTTGATCCCGAAAGCGGCAGACTGGAAGGAAACGGAAAGGAATGTACTTCCAACGGAAGAGCACTTCTGGAGCTGATGCTTCGAAACGCCGGTCAGACACTTCCGAGAGAGGTGATCCTCAACCGTGTCTGGGGAGCAGACAGTGAGGTGGAGGATGGAAATCTGGATAATTATATTCATTTTCTGAGGCGAAGATTAAAAAGTGTCAGAAGTACACTGAACCTGAAAACCGTCCGGGGAATTGGATATCGGCTGGAAAATTAGAGAAAGTTTAGAGATTTGCCTGTTACAATCCATTTATCCTGAGAGGGACAGAAAAGAAAATAAAAACATGGAGGTATATCCTGATATGAGAAAAATAAAAAGGTGGAAACAGGGAATCGCCGTTGCCGGAGTGATCGCACTTACTGGCAGCCTGCTTGCCGGATGTGGCGGTGCAGATGGAAAAATTCCGGAAGCAAAGGAGAAACAGGAAGCATCAATCAGGCAGGGAATGCAGATACAGCAGATCTTGTGAATGTAAATACCGACAATTCAGATGGTAAAAAAACAAAAGATGAGAGCGCAAAAGCAATGGGACGTTTTCTGGAAAATGATCTTACAGTACCTGAAAACAGCCAGTTTCTGAGAGATGTCAAAGTACTCGACTCAGGTGCATTGCGCATGGTTTATTACAGTACAGCAGATAACTGTTATTATGCAGCAGATTCTGCAGATAATGGAGAAACCTGGACGAATGGAAAAAGTCTGGAAGAACTGTTGGGGCTTAAGGAGAATCTGGGAGAATATATCAGCGTTGTTTCTGCAGCAGCGGATGGAAGTATATTTGTCGGGGCAGATCTGTCTCCTGACAGGGACAATGAAAATGCACAGACAACAGCCGACAGTGGGGAAGAGGATTCTGCGTATGACAACCTGAAAATGGAATTTTTCTATCTTTCCCCTGATGGAAATGTACAGAAAGTTGATACCGGAGATACGATTCAGTCTTCCTATACATTTCAGGCATGTTTCACAGAGAATGGGACAGTTCTTATCGTAGATCCAGGCAATGGCGTAGCAGAGATCAATCCTTCAGATGGAAGTCTGGTGAGAAGATATGAGGAAGGAATCCGTGTTGATTTTATCGGAACAGCAGGAAAAATGTTGTTTACCATTCAGGATCAGACTCTTCACGGATATGATCTGGATACTGGAAAACCACTGGACAATATCAGCGCGCTTACAGAGCAGATCCAGTCTGATGAGCAGGATGTCAACTGGACAACAACCAGCAGTTTTCCGCTTATGTTCTTAAAGGGAGATGAGGATAACAGCCTTTTTTATATTGATCATACCGGTGTTTACAGATATGTTCTGGGAGGCAGCACAGTGGAACAGATAATCGATGGTTCCTTGAATTCGCTCAGTTCACCGGATACAGGAACTGTAGCATGGGGGCAGGACAGCGATGGAAACTTCTATGTGGGCTGCAATGCAGGAGAAGATATAAAAATTTATTCTTATGTATATTCTAAAGATACCCCAACGACGCCGGATACAGAGCTGACTGTTTATTCCCTGAAAGATAATGATTTCATAAAACAGGCAGCAGTGCTTTTCCAGAAGAAATATCCGGATGTTTATGTAAATATTGAGACGGGAATGTCGGGAGATGATTCTGTTACAGATACAGATGCGCTGAAAGTTCTCAATACAGAGATCATGGCAGGAACAGGGCCGGATGTCCTGCTTCTGGATGGTATTTCAGAGGATACTTATATAGAAAAAGGAATGTTGGAGGATTTAAGCGGGGTATTAAAAGATACAGATATCCTGTCCAATATCAAGGACGCATATACAAAAGAGGACGGAAGCATTTATACCATGCCTGTCAAGTTCGGCATTCCGATGATAGAGGGAAATAAGGATATCATAGCCGGAATTACGGATCTGACAACAGAAGCTGATGCAGCGGAGTCGCAGAAAGATAGCTATGGAAAATTACAATTCTTCAGCGATTTTTCTATAGCACCATCCTATCTGATACAGGGAACCATAGATAATAGTATACCTGCATGGATGAACGAAGACGGAACTCTGAATGAAAATGCTGTGAAAGAATATCTGGAACAGGTAAACAGGATCTGGCAGACTCAGAAAAATGCGATAGAAGAAACAAAGAAAGCTTATCAGATGGGGGATGACTGGGCAGATTCAGATCATTCAGGATATATGGACATTTCAGGATCCGTAACCAGTCTGCTTGCAAAAGTTGATACAGTAGCAGCAGGAGGCCTGCTCTCACCGGAAGGTCTGGTATCTTTAGATTCTGCAAGAAAAGTAGATCCGGATCTGGATTATAAACTTCTGAACGGACAAAGCGAGAACTGTTTCTATCCAAGGAGTGCTGTCGGGGTCAGTGCAAAGGCATCCGAAAAAGAAGCGGCAGAGAAGTTTGTCAAGTTTCTGTTTGAAGAGGAATCCCAGAGAGCAAGTAATACGGAAGGGTTAGCTGTAAATAGTAAAGTTTATGAGGATATGGCTTACTGGAAAATGGGAAAATCCAGCGGAGATACCATTGGCTCGATCGGAACCTCTTATGATACGGGAGATGGTAATATCAAACAGTTTGTGATGGACGAGATCATTCCGGAAGATGAAGCAATACAGAACATCATGGATCTGGGAAAAACACTTACTGTACCTGCAAAGAGTAATCAGATCATCCGAAGTGCAGTAACGGAATCCGGTGAGAAATACCTCAATGGAGAAACGGGGCTGGATGATGCTGTGAAAGAGATCATGCAGGAAGTAAATCTGTATTTATCTGAATAAGCGGCTGTCTGCTGCTGATTACCCAATACTGCAAGGTAAGGGAGTTTAAGAGAATGAAGATTAATTTAAAAGAACACTTATCTTTAACAGAGAAACGGAACGCAAAATCAGATTTGCTGTTTAGTCGGAAACGAAATCGCAGAAGATGTGCAGCTTTCAGAAATACACAAAAAGGTCTGGCTTTTATTCTTCCGAGTTTTGCAGGTGTCTGCATTTTCTGGCTGATCCCGTATGTGGATGTGATCCGCAGATCTTTTTGCGGGGCAGTGAATGGAGAATTTGTGGGGATAGAGAACTACAGGACGATATTTGCAAACAAAGCGTTTCGTCTGGCAGCAGGCAACACACTTCGGTTCTTCGGAGTGTGTGTGCCGCTGCTGGTGGTATTGTCTCTGATCATAGCAGTCCTGCTTGCAGGGCAAAAAAGATTTACGCAGATTCTGAAAAGTTTCTTTCTTCTGCCAATGGCAATCCCTGTAGCATCAGTGGTACTTCTGTGGAGACTGCTTTTTGACGATCAGGCTTATTGAATCACCTGCTTCATATGTTATCTGTTCAGACGACTGACTGGATGAATACAGGTGCTTCCTTTTATGTACTGGTGATCAGTTATATATGGAGAAATCTTGGATATGATGTAGTGCTCTGGATGGCAGGATTGTCTGCCATTCCGGCGGCACTTTACGAGGCAGCAAAAGTGGACGGGGCAGGGGAGTGGAAATGTTTTACGAAGATCACACTCCCGAATCTGCTCCCGTCCCTTTTTACGATCGTGGTACTTTCTGTACTCAATGCATTTAAGGTTTTCCGTGAGGCATATCTGGTGGCCGGTGATTATCCGCAGGAAAAAATGTATCTGCTTCAGCATCTGGTTTAACAACTGGTATAGGGACCTGTCGCTGGATAAGATGTCGGCTGCGGCAGTGGTGACCGGACTGGTGATTTTTCTGCTGATCCTGGGATTGTGGGAAAGCCTGGGGGAAAGGCGGGGCAGAATGAGAAAAGTTATGCAGATATTCCGTATCAGGAAGATAGGAAGACTGCTCCTTGTACTCCTTGCACTGGTGGCAATATTTCCGGTATTTTTTTCAGTTACAGGATCACTGATGGGGCAGAAGGAATTAAATGATCTTCTGGGGGCGGTACTGACAGCAGACAGTGGATCTGCTTCCGGTCAGGCAGTCAGTTATGTATTCTGGAGAGTACTTCCGCTTTATCCGACGCTGAGATCCTATGTGAAAGTCCTGCTGGATTCTCCGGAGTTTTTTGGGATGTTCTGGAATTCCGTAAAGATTACTGTCGGAGTTCTGGCAGGGCAGATCCTGGTGGGAGTACCGGCAGCGTGGGGATTTGCCAGATATCGTTTTCCGGGAAAAAATCTGCTGTTTATGATCTATGTGGCATTGATGATGATGCCCTTTCAGGTAATGATGCTCAGTAATTATTTGGTTCTGGATCAGATGAAACTTCTGGATCATCTGTGGGGGATTATTCTTCCGGCGGCCTTTTCCACGTTTCCGGTTTTTATCATGTATCGTTTCTTTGAGAGTATTCCGGAGGCACTGATGGAATCTGCGCGGCTGGACGGGGCGGGTGAGCTGCTTATTTTTATCAGAATCGGAATCCCTCTGGGTTCTGCGGGTATCATTTCGGCACTGGTTCTGGGATTTCTGGAATACTGGAATCTGATCGAACAGCCAATGGCATTTCTGAAGACCAAAAGTCTGTGGCCGCTGTCTCTGTACCTTCCACAGATCGATATCTCCCAGACAGGAAAGGCATTTGCGGTATCTGTTCTGGTTCTGATCCCGGCAGTGATCGTTTTTCTGGCAGCAGGATTATCTGGAACAAGGGATCATATCCACGGCAATCAAGGAATAGAGCGACAGAAACGAGAGGATTTATCTATGAAGAAAATAAAACTGATAAAAATTCTGGCAGGATTTTTGCCCTGATGCTTTTGTTTACTTTTCTGTCCAGGGCGGCAGATTCGGTGAATGTAGCACAGGTAGAGACAAAAACAGCTCAGAATCAGGTGATCACGCATGAGGTGACCGGCACAGGTAAAGTGATGGGAACCAGAGAACGGGCAGTTTTTACCCAGGAGGGACAGAAGGTGGAGCAGGTTTATGTGCAGGAAGGACAGAATGTGAAAAAAGGGGATGCGCTGCTGAAGTTTTCTGTAAAATATCTAAAAAAAACCATAAAGGAAAAACAGGATGCCATAGATGTTCTGCAGGGGAAGATCAATGATCTGATCAGTGCAGAGTCTGTGAATCAGCAGAAGAGAAATAATGAGTTTTCAGATGCACAGGAAAATTATAACAGTGCGGTTTCCAGCGGAAATTACAGTGTGCAGGCGGCACAGAATGAGGCAGCCATAGCCAGACAGAAGCTTCAGGATTATTACGCACAGCGGGATGCGGCGCAGAATGACGTACAGGATAAGATACCGGATGAGGAGAAGTTCAGTGATTCCAGCGAGTTTGATGATCCGGGAAATACAGACGATTTCGGGAATACAGATGATCCGGAGAACTCCGATGATTCCGGAAATATGGATCGCACAGATGGCGAAGGGAATAAAAATACATCAGGAAACGGCGACAATTCGAATGCGCAGGACAATTCTCAGGAGCAGGTTTTGATTGATGATATCCGGGCGAAAGAGGAGGCGGTGAATGAAGCCATGCTCAGCCGCAGAAGAGAACTTCAGTCAGCAGAGCAGGCAATCCGGGATACGCAGATCGGTGATGCTTCGGATTCCACGCTGGAGAATACGCAGGCGGAACTTGAGACTGCGCAGAAAGATCTGGAAACGTTGCAGAAAGTGCTGGCACGAAAGGGAAAAGTGAAAGCACCCTGTGATGGTGTGATAAAGAGTCTGAGTGCAGTGACAGGAAGCCAGACAGGAGCGGAAGCTGCGGTTGTCCTTTATGAATCCAAAGGAACCTTTCGGTTTCAGGCAGAGGTCAGCAAAGATGATCTGAAATACATAAAGAGTGGCGGAGAGGTAATTTTAAAAGGTGCGGATGAAAAAGAGATTACAGGAGCGAAAGTGGAGTCTGTGAAAGAGGACAGCAGTAATGAAAATCAGTACATTCTTTCTGTACAGGTACCGGAGGGAACTCTTTCCATAGGTGATACTGCGGAATTTACAATCTCTCAGGATGCAGGTCCTTTTAATGCCTGTGTTCCGCTGAGCGCATTGTATGAGGAAAATGGCAGATACTATGTTTATGTGACAGATACACAGAACACCGTCCTGGGTGAGGTACTGGTAGCGCGAAAAACGTATGTGAATGTGAAAGATAAAAATTCTTCCACTGCTGCGCTGGAGAACGGGGATTTATCAAGTGACCAGAAAATCGTGACTTCCAGTGACAGAGAGATCAGCAGCGGCAGCCGGATCAGGCTGCTGGAGGAATGAGTGTCAGAAGTCAGAGTGCCTTTTTAAGGAAAGCCGGTACTCTGACTGTGTGGCTGATTATTTTCTGTATTTATTTTCTGGGAGTCTATAATTATGTGCAGATCAGAATGATACAGCAGTATCAGTGTTTCTGTCCGCAGCTTATCCTGACAGGAAAGGAGCAGAAAATATCCTGAAGCAGGAAAGAAAAAGTGAGAAGCCTTATGATGTATGTTTTTATGCAGATGCAGGGTTGAGGGAGATTTCTGCGAAAGAAGGAAACCGGCAGGCACAGGCGATGACTGTGTATCTTAAGGGAAATCCCGCAGGGTATGACTGGCAGGCAGCAGCTCTGACAGAAGGTGATCCGGATGGTTGCGTGATTGATGGTACAACTGCCTGGGAGCTCTTTGGCAATAAGGTTCCGGGTGGTCAGATTCTGTTTCAGGGACGTACTTATACTGTCAGGAAAGTTGCGGACTGGGGGCAGAAAATTCTGGTTTTCGGGGCGGCTTCTGCGGATGATACCGAGACGGAACTTTTTATAATCGTTTGTTTATCAGAAGGAGAAATGGAGAAACCGAAGAAGTACAGTGAACGGATTTCTGATGAAATACGGACTTCAGGGAACTGTGGTATCCTCGACTTTACCGAAAAATGCAGGACTGGCGGCATTACTGCTGCTTCCGGCGGTTCTTTCTGGCAGTCTGTGGACGGAAATAAGCAGAGAAAAAAAGAACTATACAGTGAAAGATGCAGAGTACTGGTTCTGCAACCTGCTGTACAGTGTAATGGCAGGGACGGTGGTCTGGCTTCTTTTTACACATCTGACCTGGCCGGAGGGATGGATTCCGTCAAGGTGGTCTGACTTTGGGTTCTGGAAAGAAAGGTGGATCAGGCTGTGGCAGAATTTAAGCTGTATCTGATGCTTCCGAAGACGGTATCCCAGACGGAAGGTATGATTCTTGGCGGGAAAACGGTTTGTGGCAGGAGGGGGTTCCTGTTTTCTGTATTTGTTGTGGAAAGTATATGAAAAGGGATATGACAGAATCTCTGACAGAGGAAGGCGAGGGAAGGATTTTCCAGTGGAGCAGAATTAAATCCCTCTGGCAAAGTTCTAAGCAGTTATTAGGCTGTCAAGGTTCGTTAATAGTTGCTATTCCAACTGTATATTCAGCTTACCGATATTTGAAAATGTCTCATAGAATTCATTCTTATAAGGGCAGCTGCTACACAGCTTGAATGTGATATATCTTGCTGAATGAACTACTTTTGCAGCAATCTTCAGCAGTTTTAAGCGGACGGTATCAATGCGTTGTTTTCGCATATTTGCTGATAACACCAATCTTCTAAGGCTAAGGTGTTTACAATACTCCTAAAGGGCTCCTTTGGGTTATTTTTTAAGATTCGACACCTTAATTTTACCACAAATGGATGCTCTTTTTTCATTCATCTGATAGGTGAAAAGCAATATTCAGTTAAAATATAGAAACTATGTGGTTTTCAGCCACTTTCACGACTGTGCCGTGAATAATCTAGGTTAAATATTTTGTCCAAAAAGAAAGAAAATGCGGCGGTGACAGTTTATACACTGCAACGGACAAAATTATCTCAAACAGATGTAGATAACTTTAATGCACAGTATCCTAAACTGGATGTGAAGTACACAAAAGTATTTCATGATCGTTTTTTAATTCTTGATAAAATGAAAGCATATCATGTGGGTGCGTCTTTGAAGGATGCAGGTAAAAAATGTTTTGGAATTAATCTGATTGAAGATGCAGGTATTGTAAGAGATATTTTACAGAGATTGGAATTGGAAACAGAAGAATAGAAAAATAAGTTATGCAGAGAAAGGCGTGAGTCATAGAAAGGTGGCTTGCGTCTTTTTCTGTCTGGAAAGGAAGTGGGGCGTGCAGATTGCGGAAATGATTTTTCAGACACGCTCTAGAACACTACGGGTATGTGGAGCGAAATATAATCAGAAATGAATCCGGATACTGCACCAAGATATAAAAAGTATATTCCATATTGGGCATAATTTAAGTTTCGTTAAGTTTCACTCAGTTCTGTTTTTACAGAGCGCCATTTTTTCTTGGTTCATATTTCTCGCATCCGTCACAGGTCTGTGGCTGGGTGATTTTCCATTCAAAATATTTATCTTTGGTAATCTCATCGGATTTCAGTTCATCCATCCGAACTACCCATCTTTCAGAAAATCATTCAGAAATTTCCGAGGGGTCACAAATTCTTTACAAAATATTAGCACTCACCTATTGACAGTGCTAACAACATGTGTTATATTACATGCAGAACAAAGAAAACAACATATTTCTCCTGTGGGAGAGATATTTCTCATATAAGAGGAGGGTTAGCCTATGAATATCAGTAAATTTACACAGAAATCCGTACAGGCTGTCCAGGATCTGGAGAAGGTTGCTTATCAGTTTGGCAACCAGGAGATTGAGGAGGAGCATCTTTTATATGCTCTGCTGGAACAGGAAGACAGCCTGATTCTTAAACTGATTGAGAAGATGGAGATAGATAAAGATTATTTCAGAAATTCTCTGAATCAGGCACTGGATGCCAGGGTTAAGGTATCCGGCGGTGAGCTTCGTTTCGGACAGTATCTGAACAAGGCTCTGGTCAGTGCAGAGGATGAAGCAAAGGCAATGGGAGATGAATATGTCTCTGTAGAGCATCTCTTCCTTGCTTTATTAAGATATCCAAGTCCGAGCATGAAGAAGCTGTTTCAGGAATTTGGCATTACTAAGGAGCGTTTCCTGCAGGCACTTTCTACAGTACGAGGCAATCAGCGTGTAGTCAGTGACAATCCGGAAGCTACTTATGATACTTTGAATAAATACGGTGAGGATTTGGTTGAAAAGGCACGTAACCAGAAGCTGGATCCTGTGATTGGACGTGATGAAGAAATCCGTAATATCATCAGAATCCTTTCACGTAAGACCAAGAACAATCCTGTGCTTATCGGTGAGCCTGGTGTAGGTAAGACTGCAGCAATCGAGGGCCTTGCACAGAGAATCGTGCGGAGGATGTGCCGGAAGGTCTGAAGGATAAGAAGATTTTTGCCTTGGACATGGGTGCTCTGGTGGCAGGTGCCAAATACAGAGGTGAGTTTGAGGAACGTCTGAAAGCAGTCCTTGAAGAAGTAAAGAAGAGTGAAGGAAACATTATTCTTTTCATTGATGAGTTACATCTGATCGTTGGTGCAGGTAAGACAGACGGAGCTATGGATGCCAGCAATATGCTGAAGCCTATGCTTGCCAGAGGTGAGCTTCACTGTATTGGTGCAACAACTCTGGATGAGTATCGTCAGTATATTGAGAAAGATGCAGCTCTGGAACGTCGTTTCCAGCCTGTTATGGTGGATGAGCCTACAGTGAGGATACCATTTCCATCCTTCGTGGTCTGAAGGAGAGATATGAGGTCTTCCATGGTGTTAAGATCACAGACAGTGCACTGGTTGCAGCAGCTACACTTTCACATAGATATATCACAGACCGTTTTCTTCCTGATAAGGCCATTGACCTGGTGGATGAGGCCTGTGCCCTGATTAAGACAGAGCTGGATTCCATGCCTTCAGAGCTGGATGAACAGCGCCGTAAGATCATGCAGCTGGAAATTGAGGAATCTGCACTGAAGAAAGAGACAGATAACCTGAGTAAGGAACGTCTGGGAGCACTTCAGAAGGAGCTGGCAGAGCTTCGTGATATCTTTAATACACAGAAAGCACAGTGGATAATGAGAAGCATTCTGTAGAAAAATTACAGAAGCTTCGTGAGCAGATCGAGGATGTGAATAAGCAGATCCAGAAAGCAAAACAGAATTATGATCTGGAGAAGGCTGCACAGTTACAGTACGGCGAACTTCCGAAATTACAGCAGCAGCTGGAAATCGAAGAAAAGAGTGTCAAAGAAAGTGACAGAAGTCTGGTTCATGAGGCAGTCACTGATGATGAGATCGCAAGGATCATTTCCAGATGGACCGGTATTCCTGTAACGAGACTGACAGAAGGCGAGAGAGCCAAACTCCTTACTCTGGAAGATCAGCTTCACAAGAGAGTTGTAGGCCAGGATGAAGGTGTGAAGAGGGTTACAGATGCAATCCTTCGTTCCAAAGCCGGCATCAAGGATCCAACCAAACCTATCGGTTCCTTCCTGTTCCTTGGTCCTACAGGTGTAGGTAAGACAGAGCTTGCCAAAACTCTGGCAGAGAATCTGTTTGATGATGAACAGAATATGGTCAGAATTGATATGAGTGAGTACATGGAGAAGTATTCTGTATCCAGACTGATCGGAGCGCCTCCGGGATATGTAGGATATGAGGAGGGCGGCCAGCTTACTGAGGCAGTCCGCCGTAAACCATACAGTGTTGTACTTTTCGATGAGATTGAGAAAGCACATCCGGATGTGTTTAACGTACTGTTGCAGGTACTGGATGATGGCCGTATCACAGATTCTCAGGGACGTACAGTTGACTTTAAGAATACAATTCTTATCATGACTTCCAACATCGGTTCTCCGTATCTGCTGGATGGTATTGATGAGAATGGTGAGATCAAACCTGAGGCTCAGAGTCAGGTTATGGATGACCTGAGAGGCCATTTCCGTCCGGAATTCCTGAACCGTCTGGATGAAATAATTATGTTCAAGCCCTTGACAAAATCCAATATTGGTAAGATAGTAGACTTGATGGTCGGCGAGCTTGACAAACGTCTTGCAGACCAGGAGCTTTCCCTGGAACTGACAGATGCAGCCAAGGATCAGGTTATCGAGAATGGCTATGACCCGGTATATGGTGCACGTCCGCTGAAACGTTATCTGCAGAAATATGTGGAGACTCTTGCGGCACGAAAGATTTTGTCCGGAGATGTTCACGCAGGTGATACTCTGGTGCTGGATGTTCAGAATGGGGAATTCATTGTTACGGTAAAGGACGGAAACTAAATGATACCCAAAGATCCAATGATTCTGCTGAGTTATGTAAATACTCAGCTCAGGGATTACTATGATTCCCTGGAAGCACTCTGTACATGCAGAGGACTGAAGAAAGACGAACTGGTGGCGAAGATGCATTCCATCGACTATGAGTATGATGAAGCAACCAATCAGTTCATATAAGAAATATGCGAAATGCTCTCTGACAGCGGGAATTGCTGTTGGGGAGCATTTTTCGTATTGCATATAAGAAAGATCCCTGCTTTAATTGCTCAAAAGTGATAAACTGCGGAGCAGTTATTGGGTCATGTGTTTCAAAATCAGTACAATCTTAAAAAATAGATAAGGCAGTACAAAAAAATGTCAGTAATAAAGATTAAATCGTTAAAATATAAACGAAAATAATCAGGGAATATGTAAAAAATGTATAAAAAAACAGGAAATAAAGTATAAATATTCACTATCCACACAATTGATTTTTGTATGCTGTATGATATAATTGCATCTGTAAAAAACAAGCGCATATTAAATAGGAAGAAACACATATATGAAAAAAATCTCCTGAATGATAATCGCGCTGTACGAAAATACAATATGGAGGTGGCAGTTTTGAAAAAGTTGGTGACCGTACTGGGTGCTTTTTTTGCAGTTCTTCTGGCTTGTCCGTTGAGTGTATTTGCGGCAGAAGGCAGTAAAGCACCATCTACAGTACCTGTATGGCTTTGCATTCCCTTTGCAGGGCTTTTGTTATGTATTGCAGTGATGCCTCTGGTAAAAGCGGAGTGGTGGGAGTCTCATCAGCCACTGGTTGTTGCCTTATGGATCATTCTGATGGTGGTTCCATTTGCTTTCGTTTATGGAGCCGGAAAGACTGCAGAGACAGTTCTGGACTGTATTGTGAATGATTATCTTACATTCATCATTCTGTTATTCGGCCTGTTCTGCGTATCTGGTAATATTACCATGGAGGGTGATTTCGCAGGTTCCCCCCGTGTTAATGTGGGTCTGCTTGCACTGGGAACTCTTCTGGCAAGCTGTATCGGTACCACCGGTGCCAGTATGCTGATGGTACGTCCGGTAATTAAAATGAATTCATGGAGAAAGAGAAAAGGACATATTATGATCTTCTTTATCTTCATGGTTTCCAATATGGGTGGATGTCTTACACCAATCGGAGATCCGCCACTGTTAATGGGATTTATGCGAGGCGTTCCTTTCTTCTGGAGCTGCATCTGTTCCCTGTACTGATCTTTAATATGGTCATTTTGCTGTTTGTATTTTATCAGATTGATAAACGTTCCTACAGAAGGATATTGCAAATGGACGTAAACCGGATATCCGTAAACCGGGTACTCAGTTTCGTCTGGATGGACTGCACAATATCATTTTCCTTGTGATGATCGTTGGCGCGGTAATTTTAAGCGGTGTACTTCCGGGAATGTCTGCATTCCAGGATGCCGCAGGCAATGTAAGAGGAATTCATCTCTTTGGAGAAGTAACTCTGACATTCCCGGCACTGATCGAAATCGTGATCATTCTGCTTGCTGCATTTCTTTCCTTTAAGACAACAGATAAGCAGATCCGTATCAGAAACCATTTTACCTGGGGTGCAATTCAGGAAGTTGCAGTTTTATTCATTGGTATCTTTATTACCATGCAGCCTGCACTGATGCTTCTGAAAGCAGTAGGACCAAATCTTGGAATCACCAAGCCTGCAGAGATGTTCTGGGCAACAGGTGCACTTTCCAGTTTTCTGGATAACACACCGACTTATCTGGTATTCCTTACAACAGCAGGAACACTGGCATTTACCAATGGAATCACAACCACACTGGGAACTGTACCTACCAAGATTCTGTCTGCCATTTCCTGTGGTGCGGTATTCATGGGTGCCAACACTTATATCGGAAATGCCCCAAACTTTATGGTAAAGGCAATCTCTGATGAGAATGGTGTGAAGATGCCGTCATTCTTCGGATATATGCTGTGGTCTGTTGCATTTCTGGTTCCGGTGTTTATTATCGATATGTTTGTATTCTTTTTATAAGGAGGGAGGATCATTATGCAGGATAATCAGGAAAAATGTAAAGAACTTGCAATACGCATTTATAACCTGGATGAAGAAGTTTATAAATGTGTGGGTTCCTCTCTGGGACGTACATTTACAGGACAAAAAGAAACAACTCTCCGTCATCTGGCAGCACTGATGTATACCAAGCCGGACGGACATCTGCTCAGAAGTGAACTGGCGCTGATCAGTAACATGGCCCGTACCATCAGGGATAAGAGCGAGAGAAGACGTCTTATGATAGAGTATGACAGTATTCTGAAAGAGATCGAAAGTCTTCCTGATACATTTGGACAGACAGATATTGTAGATAAAGAGCGTATCAGTCTGAATAATCTGATTGCAAGACGCCAGAATGAGATTTCGGAGAACGACCATCTGATCATTTGTATCAGCCGTACACAGGGAAGCGGCGGTAATGATATCGGCTTTGAACTGGCAGATCAGCTTCAGATCAACTATTATGATGCAGAGATTTTTGATCAGGTTATGAAGCGTCTGCAGGCAGATAAAAATGCAGTGGGTGATGCCGGCAGTTTTGAGGGATTTGATAAATACAGAAAGAAAAAACATACAGATCTGAAAACCTGGTTCAGGGAATTTAACCGTTATCACGGACTTCCGAAGCAGGATGCCGTATTTTTCAATATGAGTGATCTGATCTGTGAACTGGCAAAGAGTGAAGACTGTGTGATCATGGGACGCTGCGCAGACACGATTCTTAAGAATAATCACATTCCGCATATCAGCCTGTTTATCAGTGCTCCTTTTCAGGTTCGTGTACAGCATGTTATGGATATCCGTAATATGAATCTGAAACAGGCAGTACATTTCCTGAAGCAGATGGATAAGCAGCATAAGAAATATTATGAATTCTATACCGGTGAGAAATGGGGAAAACCGGAGAACTATGATTTGTGCATCAACAGTGCCAACTATGGACTGAAGGATACAATTGAGCTGATCCGGAGAATGCTGGATCAGAAGGTTCACTAAAATTAAAAATGATGGTTGGGTAAAAAATAAAGCTCTGTGGATAGAAGTTTTGATCCACGGAGCTTATTTTTCTTTTTTATTTCCAGTTGAATGTGAACATTCCATAAATATAGATAAAGGCAATTATAATCGGAAGTACAAATCGGAAGAGCGGTTTCATCCAGCTCTGTACCTTTAAACCCTTACCGGTATTGCTCTCTTTGATAAAGTTATCCCATCCCCAGCCGAACTTATTACAGCAGAAGAGTGCAAGGATGAGAGAGCCAAGGGGTAAAATATTGTTGGAAACAATAAAATCCCAGAAATCAAGCCAGGTAGTTCCTTCGGCAAATGGCTGGAAGTGGAAAACGCTGAAACCAAGGGCTGTGGTAAGTGCCAGAAGAAAGACACCTGTGCCGCAGACCACGCTGCCTTTTGGACGAGACCAGCCGGTAAGCTCACGTATCATTGCCAGAATGTTTTCGCACACTCCCAGAACTGTTGACATGGCTGCGAATACCATGAACAGGAAGAATAAGGAACCCCAGATGCGACCTCCGGACATGTTGTTAAAAACTGCTGCCATTGTATCAAACAGAAGGCTCGGACCTGCGTTTACTTCCAGATTAAAGGTGAAGCATGCAGGGAAAATAACAACTCCTGCCAGAAAAGCAACCAGTGTGTCCAGTGCGATCACATGAATAGCTTCCCCCATTAGAGAATGTTCTTTACCAATATAGCTGCCAAAGATAGCCATGCCACCCATACCTGTAGACAAAGTAAAGAATGCCTGATTCATTGCCCCTACGATCACCGAACCATCAATCTTTGAGAAATCCGGTTTCAGATAAAAGGTCATTCCCTCACCAGCGCCTTTCAGAAAAAGACTGTGCACAGCGAGAGCAAGCATCAGTACCAGCAGTGCAGACATCATATATTTTGTCACACGTTCCAGTCCTCCCTGAAGATTGAAGGAAAGGATGAAAAATGCAATGACTACAGTGACCAGTAAGAAGAATACATTCACAGAGGGAGAGGAGATCATGGCTGAAAATCCCAGCGAACCATTTTTACCTCTGAGAAACTGTACAAAATAATAAATGATCCAGCCGCAGACAACAGTGTAAAATGCCATCAGGGCAATGTTGCCAAGCAGACAGAACCAGCCGAAAATCCCCCATTTCTGTCCTGGTTTTTCCAGCTTACGGTACATGAAAAGGGGACTTGTCTGAGCCGCTCTTCCGATGGAAAATTCCAACACAAGAGCCGGGATTCCCAGGATGACCAGACACAGAAGATAGATCAGCATAAAGCTGCCGCCGCCATTTTGCCCGCACATCCACGGGAATTTCCACACATTTCCGCAGCCAATGGCGCAGCCGGCGGAAAGCATAATGAAGCCAAGCCGGCTTCCAAGCTGTTCACGTTTCATAAGATAACGCTCCCTTCAGAAGTTCATATAAGGGATATTATAAGATAAAAAATAATATTTGTAAAATTGATTGTTTTGTTGTATATTATTGAAAATATCGTTTATAAAAAATAACGATTCAATGTTTCAATGGAAAAATACTGGAAAGTTATGGGAAGGAATGAACTATGGATACAAATGTGTTAAAAACTTTTATTGCAGTATGTGAATATTCCGGATTTTCGGCTGCTGCAAAAGAACTGGGATATACGCAGTCTACAGTTTCTTCACAGATTAAACAACTGGAAAAGGAACTTGATGTCAGGCTGTTTGACCGTTATTATCATAAAATCAATCTTACGGAAAAGGGAGTTTTAGTTTTGCAGCAGGCTCGAAACATTCTGAAGGCACAGGCGAAAATGCTTGATTCGCTGAATTCGGCTGAAAGCATTGAAGGCGAGATCCGGTTGTCTATGTCCAGTTCTGTCTGCAGCAGATATTTTAAAAATGATTTTCTGCGTTTTCATCATCAGTATCCGGAAATAAAAGTGGAGATAACAGAAAACGGTACAGAGCAGATGTTTGATAAATTGCGGAAGAACGAAACAGATCTGGTTTTTACTCTGGACAGGCATATTTATGATTCGGATTTTATTATTTGTGCGGAACAGGAAGAACAGGTTCATTTTATTGTAGCGGCTGATAATCCTGTTGCTGGCTGTTCATGGAAATTAAGTGAAATTTCTCAGAATGAGTTTGTGTTAACAGAACAAGCCATGAGCTACAGAAAAATACTGAATGAAACCCTTGCGTCCCAATCACTGGAAATCCGTCCGGTTCTTGAAATCGGAAATCCGCTTCAGATATGTGAATTGGTAAAAAACAGCAGCCTGCTTTCCTTTCTTCCGGATTTTATTTCGGAGAAATATGTGAAAGACGGACAGATTAAAAGACTGGATGTTGCCGGCTGCCCGGTAACTGTATGGACACAGTTGCTGCTCCACAAAAATAAATGGCGGTCTCCGGCAATTAATGTGTTTATAGAATTTTATAAAGAAGTTATGCAGAGATAGAAAGCTTACTTAATTTATATCAGATTTATATCAACTCCGCAAAA
>ENA-OQBT01000644-OQBT01000644.1-human-gut-metagenome-genome-assembly--contig:-NODE-644-length-19537-cov-8.341061_pt1 | contig 19537 bp, 21 predicted proteins | sample MGYA00242749_ERZ504557 | MGnify/ENA primary metagenome ERZ504557 (study PRJEB26092, sample SAMD00036243) | human gut metagenome | host: Homo sapiens | study: EMG produced TPA metagenomics assembly of... | reverse complement strand
GGCCTTTCCGCGATCGTCATTCCCTATCTCTCCCTTGGCCGTTCCTCGGCATCTTTGAACTTCCCTCCTCGACCCTTGCCTTTCCGTCACGTCTTCAACTTTCCTGACACTCCCTGGCTTTCCTGACGTCTTCAACTTCCCTGACATCTCTGCCTTCCCCGACGTCTTCAACTTCTCTGCCATCTCTGCCATCTCTGATTTCCTGTCTGCTTCCCTGTCTGATTTCTTATCCAACTTCTTCTGCATCTGCTTCTTCTGCTGCTTCTTCTTTACGCTGTAGCCGAAGGTTCCCACCTTCCGGCCACCCGCCAGATACTCCCCATGAGAATAAACCAGAAGCCCCGCATCATTAAGACGAAACCTGTTGTTTTATCCATATAAGCTTCATCCGCATGGACCGCAAGCACATCCGCAAGAAACATGTCATGAGACCCCAGCTCCTTCACCTCACGCACCCTGCACTCGATTGAAACCGGAGCCTCCCCGATCATCGGTGCAGAAACAAACTGCGCTTTCTCCTTCGTAAGGTTCAGCTTCCGGAACTTGTCCACATCACGCCCCGAACGGACCCCGCAGAAATCCGTTGCAAACGCCAGCTTCTCCGTTGTCAGATTGATCACAAATTCACCCGTTTTCCGGATCATATCATAGGAATAACGGGAAGGTCGGACAGAAATATAAGCCATCGCCGGATTGGTACACACCGTACCCGTCCACGCAACCGTTATGATATTATCATGCCCCTCACCATCGGTAACACTCACCATTACAGCCGGCAGCGGATAGATCATGTTCCCCGGCTTCCATAACTGTTTCGCCATTTTCCGTCACCTCTTATGCATAATCGCTGTTCATCAGCTGAGCAGCTCCATCATAGCCGGGATCAGCTGCTTCTTTCTGGAAACCACCCCCGGCAGACTGAAGGTATCTCCATCCGGTTTCCGCTCAAAAGCGATCTCCGCCATCTGCTGGCTGCCCTCCCCGTAAAACAGAAGCTCTGTAGACTCCTCCAGGATATTCGTCAGCATAAAATAAACTCTCGTGATATCATGACGGCCACACTCACTCACCATAAACGGCATCAGCTTCTCCTTGATCTCCTTAAGCTCCTCGCTGTCCATGGAACTGATCTGACCCACACCAAAGGAAACATTACCCTCACCGATAAACTTCTTGTAATCCTGATAAAAAATCTCCTCCGGAGACTTATCCTTCAGATTACTTCCCGCAGAAAACATCTCTCGGGCAAACTCCTCGATCTTGATCCCCGCGATCAGCGCAAGAGCACTGGCAGCGATCTTATCCGTCTGCGTACAGGTCGGTGAACGGAACATCAATGTATCCGAAATAATAGCCGCACAGAGAAGCCCCGCGATCTTTTCCGGGATCTCCAGTCTCTGCTCTCCGTAGATTTCATAAAGGATCGTACCCGTACATCCCACCGGCTCATTACGAAAAGCAACCGGCGTCATAGTCTGCAAGGTACCCAGCTTATGATGATCGATGATCTCAAGGATCTCCGCCTTCTCGATATTATCAACAGCCTGATCCACCTCATTATGATCCACAAGAACCACTTTCTTTTTATGCATATCCAGAAAATTACGTCTGGAGATCGTACCGATACACTTACCATGAGGATTGATCACCGGAAACGCCCTGTGACGGTTTTTGATCATAACATCCTGGATATCATCCGTAAAATCCTCGGTATTAAACGTAACCATGTTATCCCGCTTCATAACAAAGCTGACCGGAATACTCTGGTTGATCAGACGCGCAATATTAAACGTATCATACGGAGACCGGATGATCACGATATTCTTCTCATGAGCAAGCTTTATAACCTTCTCGGAAACCACGATATTCAGCCCCACGATGATACAGCTGACATTCTGGCTGATCGCCTGAAGATGATCCTCCTCACGGTCACCCATGATGATCATATCATCCTCCTCAACGTAGCCCTCCAGCATCTTCGGGTTGGCAGTACCGACAAGCACACGCCCCTTCACAAAATATCCGTGTCCGTTACCTTCCACCACTTCACCGCCAACAGTCTCGGCAATTCTCTGATACTGCGTCCTCGCATTGGAAAGAAGATAACTGTCTGTAGTATCCATATAGGTCTTTGCGATATCACCAATCGTCACAAGCCCCTCCAGACACCCATCCTTATCCCGGATCGGAAGAGAAACGATCCCGTTCTCCTGCATCAGATCCCAGGTATTCTTCAGCGACATATTCTTATCCGCCTGCGGACTGGTCCGGATATCCATATCCTTGACCTGCGTACCGATATTTCCCAGATAAGCCGGCGGCTGTACGCCAAAACGGTTCAGCACATACCTGGTCTCCTCATTGATCTGCCCGCTCTCTTCGGGATATATTTTTTATTCTGCGTAGTTCTGTTTTTAATATCCGCATAAGCAATAGCCGAACAGATGGAATCCGTATCCGGATTCTTATGTCCGATTACAAATATTCTCTCCGGTTTTTTCATACACATCCATCCTTTTTCATCCAAAATAATCATAATTTAATATTTGCAAACAAAGCACCCAGGGAAGTAGTAGCCTCTTCCCCCGACTCCGGAAGCTCAAAAGACTCCTCCTCAACCTCCTTAGCCATCAGATCCGATGCCTCTTTAATACTCAGGCTCAGCTTACCATCCTTGATCGCGATAACCTTCACCTTAACCTTATCCCCAACATTCAAAACCTCAGAAGGCTTCCGGATCCTCTTCTCACAGATCTGAGAAATATGCACCAGCCCGGAAACCCCGTTCCCAAGCTCTACAAAAGCACCATACGGCTGCAAACTCTCAACCGTACCCTCCGTCACAAAGCCAACCTGGATATTAGAAATCTTATTCCGTTTCTCCACCTCAGCCCTCTCACGAAGAATCTCCCTCGCCGAAAGCACCAGCCTCTTCTTCGCCTTATCAACCTCGATCACCCGCACCTGGATCGGCTTATTCAGAAACACCTCAGTATCCTCAACAAACTCCAAAGCAAGCCTCGACGCCGGAATAAACCCACGGACACCCTCAACATAAGCAATGGCACCCCCGTTAACGATCCCCTTCACAACAACATCCAGCACCTCACCCGAATCCTGAAGCTCCTTCAGCCTGTCCCAGGCAAGCACATCCGCAGCATCCGCTCTGGAAAGAAGAATATTCCCCTGACCATCATCCCTGCGAAGAACCATCGCCTGAACCTCATCCCCCGGCTGAACAGCTCTTTAATATTAACCCCGGCACCCGGGAAAACTCCTCCACCGGAATAAAACCCTCGGCATAAAACTTAAGGTCAAGAACAACCCCCGACTCATCCACACTCACAACAGTCCCTGAGATAATATCACCCTCATCGATCCTCTTAAAAGAAGCCTCCAGCTCCCTCTCAAAATCCTTCATAGACTCCGCCATATCCAGACCTCCCATTCAAACAAAAAACAAACCACCGCCGCCCCCAAAACAGCCGACAGCACTATAATCCTAATCATTATAGCATGCACACCCCACCCGCGCTATATTTTTTGCACTGGAAATTTCTTACCCCCTTTATTTCTCTCCAACGCACAGGACAGACTCAAATCAGCCATTTATCACACCCTTGATGCTTTCTTTATTTCTCTCCAACGCACAGGACGGACTCAGATCAGCCATTTATCACACCCTTGATGCTTTCTTTATTTCTCTCCAACATACAGGACGGACTTAGTACGATTCCAGAATTTCTTTGTAGTGCATCCTTTTTGTTTCTCTCCAACGCACAGGACGGACTGCCGGAGGGGCGGCTGCATGGTCGGGACCCGGTGCGTCGGAGTAAGCCGCTGGTCATACTTAGCGCCTGAGGCTTCTGACGGAAGGTACTCTGCGGCCACAAGCCGCAGAGTAAGCCCCATCTGTCTGAGCCAGGTACGCATCAGCGTACATGGCGAGTTATGGGCGCCCTGCACGGCAGAAGACTCAGACGCTTAGTATGCCCCGGCGAAACGACCGCACCAGGCACGACCATGCAGCCGCCCCTCCGGCAGTCCGTCCGTCCCTCCCTCCATCCATCCCCACCCACAAAAAAAAAGAGCCCCAAAAAGGCCCAAAAACGAGGAGTGCCCCGGTAGTGGCTTACCGGGGCGATTATTATGAAAAAAATTGTATGTGTAATGATACAGATACACACCATTACAGCGTCTTTCGTAACGTTCTTTCGAACTATCCCTATACTACCAGACAAATATGAACAAATAATGAACATCCCGTAAACAATTAGCGTATTTGCACAATTTTTTCCAAAACAACCTCCAACAATTTATAAAAACACCACATTCACAAACAAAACCAAAGTCCTAAATATTGTACATATTGTACATCTCACACAAACAAACCAACAACAACCCCAACAAAAGAGCCACAACCCTCACCCTCTAACTCAAACTCCATCTAAAACATCATCAAAAACACCAGCCATCACAAACCATCACCGCCGTGAAAGCATCCCCTTAATAAACTCAATCGCCTTCTCAAAAATATTCTTCACATCAGACTTCGTAACACCCATATCCTTCAAAGTACTATAAGCATCACTCACATACCCCTTGATCTGATCATCACTCATCTCGATCCCACGGAACTTACTGATAATATTAACCAGCGAACTCTTATCATCCTCATTAAGACTCACCCCAAAATGATCCGCAGCCTCATCGATTCCCTGAGAAATCTCATCATCCGTGATCTGGTTAGAATCAAAAAGCCCCTTCACATAAACAATGATATCCCCAACCTTATCCGGATCAGAAGCAAGAGACCCAACCTCATTATCCTTCAGGATCTCCTCCGCCTGACTCATAACAGAACCGGAATCAGACGCCATAACCATCATCGGAGATGTACATGAAATAACACCCGCAATAACCAAAGCTGTAACCTTGTTCAATCTTCTCATAATATTCAACCTCCATACGGGCACCAGCCTTATCAAAAATTGCCTTTTACTATTTTTAACTATCTTTTACTGCCTTTTTATTACCTCATCATTACCTTTTCGACGCCCCTCAGTATACCACACACCCCCACCCCTCTGTAAACCTCAATTTTCCCCATTCCCACCCACACCATTCAGACTTTATGTATATCATCAAAAATATATTCACAATATTTTCATATTTTAAACAAACTTTCCTAACATCTCATCAGTAAAATAAAAAATGTAAATTTTTCATTACTTACTTATGTCTGACACCTCAGACATAACCTCCTTTCTATAACAAATATATAGGTCCGGACAGGAAACCTCTCCAACATTCCCGTCCGGAAACGCAAAAAGAACCCGGAACAGCTGCCCGGGCTCTTTTTGCGTTTATCATATATTAATTTTTCTCATCATAAATACAGTTGGCAAGCATCGCAAACTGCTCCAGTGTCAGCGCCTCACCCCTGATATTCAGCGGAAGGTCACACCTGTTGAACACATCCTCGATCTCATCCTTACTCAGGGAAAAATCTCCGGAATTTCTGATACCGTTCACAAGCGTCTTTCTCCTCTGGTTAAAAGATGCACGGATCAGACGGAACATAAGCCCCTCATCCTTCACATCCACCGGAGGCTTCTCATAACGCGTCAGCTTGATCACCGCACTTCCAACCTTCGGCCGCGGCATAAAACAATTCGGCGGTACATTCGCAACAATCTCCGGCTTCGCATAATACTGCACAGCCAGGGAAAGAGCACCGTAATCCTTGGTACCGGGACCAACCTGCATACGGTCTGCAACCTCCTTCTGCACCATGACAGTGATCGAATCCACAGGAACATTCTTCTCAAAAAGCCCCATGATGATCGGAGTCGTAATGTAATACGGCAGATTCGCAACCACCTTCACAGGCCTACCGCCGTTTTTCTCATCTGCGATCTTTTTGATATCCGTTTTCAGGATATCGTTATTGATCACGGAAACATTATCCCAGTCCTTCAACGTATCCTTAAGGATCGGGATCAGCGAACTGTCGATCTCCACAGCAGCCACCTCTCTGGCAGCCTCCGCAAGATACTGGGTCATAGTTCCGATACCCGGACCGATCTCCAGTATAAAATCATCCTTCGTGATACCCGAAGACTCAATGATCTTTTCCAGAACATGCTCGTCGATCAGAAAATTCTGACCAAACCTTTTCTGGAAAACAAAATGATACTTTTGAAGGACTTCAATGGTATATTTCGGGTTACCAAGATAAGGTCTGGCCATATTTTTTACCTCTGCTTTTTCTTATTTTCAGCTGAAATCCTTTTCAAAAAGTACCGTGTAGCCATCACGGTCCACACGCTTCTTGGAACGCTTGAACAATCCGCTCTGAGCTCTCTCCATAGCCTTATCCAGCATGGTCTTCACAGTACCGATACACATCGCTGATCCTCCTTCTGGTTGATCCCGATCAGATTATACAGAGCAAGCATGCCCATCTGGTCGATACGGAATCCATTCTCCATGGTATAGACCTTGGCGAAATTAACAAGTTCATCGTTTGTAAATACAGGAATGTTGATCATGGATGTAAACTTCTTCGCAAGCTTCGGATATCTTGCGATCAGCTTACGCATACCGATCTTTTCATCCTCCAGGATCACGATCATTCCCTTTGTGTTTCCGGTCATAGCTTCCTCAAGCTCATCTGCTGTTTCCTGGGAAAGCTGGTTTGCATCCTCGATAACAAGGAAACCGCCGGCAAGCTTGGATACGATCTCCGGAATATCCTTTCCGTTAAGATCATCCGCAAATATATAGGCAACCTTGGAAGCCTCGATATTCAGCTCTTTACAGATTGCCGGGATCAGACTCGAGATCAGTCTCGTCTTACCTGTTTCTCTGCCGCCCATAACGATCACATTTCCGGTCTGGGAGGTCTTGTCTGCTGCGCCCATCTGCACATCGCAGAGTACATCAAGCAGCTGTTCCTTCATTCCGGGAACTGTAACAAAATAGGTGAAAAGCTGTTTCTCTTCGTCTGTGAGCTCTTTCTTTCTGGAAACGATCTTTGTAGGATCCTTCTCCGGATGGATCGTAGCGATAAATTTCTCAAGCTGCTCTTCCTCGCTGAGCTCCTCTTCCTCATCGTCCTCTTCCATGGCTTCATCAGAATCATCACCGATGAGACTGCTGATAAAGTCATCCTCGTCATCCTCTTCCTGGAATTCAAAGGCGTCATCACTGTATTCTTCTTCCTCATCAAGAAGATTTTCCTCTTCCGCTGCAGCCACCGGTTCCTCATGATGAAGCTTCGCAGAAGGCTCTGCTGCCGACTTCTGCACCTGCTCCTCAGATTCCAGCGAAGGAATCTCCGGAAGCACATCATCTTCTTCCACCGGCTTCTGTACTCCTGACGGACCATTCAGGAACTCTGCTTCTGCAGCCTGAAGATCCTCCTCAGTAACCGGCTCCTCATCTTCATCAAATACGATATCCGGAATTCTGGTATCGGAAGTCTCCGTTACCTCTTCCTCCTGCTGAGCGGAGATCTGCGCCATGATATCCTCGATATCTGCCGCATCCGGCTCCTCCGGAACAAATTCATCAGCCGCAATATCCAGATCCTCAATACCTGCCGGCTCTTCCGTTACGTCGGACTGCTGGACATCCGGAGATTTCTCTTCCTCCGGGATATCGATTCCCTGCTGTGTAGCTGCTGCCAGAATAGTATCCTCCAGGTTGAAATCCTTATCTTTATCCTTCCCGGACCTGTCACCTACAGATGCCGCAATATCCTCGATACTTCCGAAAATTCCGGACGCATCCGGGATCTCCGCGGAACTGCTTGCATTCTCCGGGTCCACATTGATCATGGACTTCGGGATCTTCAGCTCCGGCATACGGATCGTTGCGGAAAAATCAGGCTTGCCTTCCTCATTGAGCGGAACCCCTGCAGGCTTCTCCTCACTTTCCTCATTTCCGGCAGCCTTCTCCTTCATGATCTCTGCAACACTCTGGGACAAAGACATCTCTGTAGCTTTCTCAGCCTCAGCTTCTTCCGCTTCCTGATAAGCCTCTTCTTCCTCTTTATCCTGCTGTTCCTGAGCCTGCAGCTTCATACTTCCGGATGACAGGTTCTCAACACCGGATGCCAACGGGATCTCATCCACTTCCTGTCCGGAAAACTCTTCCTGCTCTTCAGAAAGCTCATCCGAAGCTTCCTCACTTCCTTCTGCTGCTTCGATCTCCTCAGAATCTGTAAACTCCTCCGACGGTTCTGCTGCCGCAGCAGTCTCAGCCTCCGGCACTTCAGCCTGTTCCGTCACATCCTCAGAGCCTGTGGAAACCTCTTCCTGTTCTTCATCCTGCGCAGCTTCTTTTTCCTCCATATCCTCTTCCGCAGATTTCTTATGTCCGCCAAAGATATCACGGAATCCCTTGGAAAGCTTCTCCTGGAATGTCTCCGCACTGTTCAGATCCCGCTCATCATCTACCTGGATAGTATCTGTGACCGGTTTTGCCTCCTCATACTCGCCGGATGCTTCCTTACTCTCCCTGATCTCCTGCGCCTTTTCCGGCGGGATCAGCTTCGGGATAAAACGCTGTTCATATTTCTCTTTCTCTTCGCCAGTGAGAACACCCATCCGCTGTTTCAGGTCAAGGGCCTTCATCACATAAGTTCCGTCATTGAACCAAAGGATCATCTCATTGCAGAGATCCAGGCACTTCTGCTTGTCTCCTGCCTTGTAATAGAGCTTGGCCAGCTCATAGGACCAGCGCTCCGTAAATTCCTTCTCCTTATATTCCTCAAGAATACGGATCTGTTCATTCAGAGATGCATTCTTCGCTCTGGCGATCTTATATTTCAGTATATACTGGCTGTTATCATTACCTGCCACTTCTCTGTATTCATCAAAGAATTCTGTGGCTTCACTGATCTGTCCCATTTTCAGAGAAACCTCGATCAGACGGTAAAGTATGTTCTTGCCGATCGGCGCTCTGTGGTAGGCAAGAAGAAAAATTTCCTTGCTCTCTTCATAACGCTTGTTGGCCGCGTAGATCTCGCCCACTACACAAAGGGTACGGACGTTTTTCACACGACGCCAGTCAATACTGTCAACAATCTGCATGGCGCCTTTGTAATCCTGGGTCTCGACCAGCTTATTGATCTGTCCCAGCTTAACGCGAAACTCCTCTTTATCCAAAATATTCACCAACTTTCCATAATCAGAATCAGTTTACCATATGCATACGGGCTTGTCAAAACCCTTTAGGCATATAAACATGCCCCTTTACCACCTGAAAAACCCTGTTGATCTTGAACTGATGGCTGACAAAATCATCCAGTCCTGTACAGGTGATCAGAGTCTGTATATCGTGGATGCTTTCCAGCAGATATGTCTGCCTGCTGCTATCCAGCTCCGAAAGAACATCATCCAGCAGAAGAACCGGTGTATCCCGGATTTTTTTCTTCACCAGATAGATCTCCGAAAGCTTCAGGGAAAGGGCCGCAGTCCTCTGCTGCCCCTGGGAACCATACCTCCGGATGTCGATCCCGTTGACCTTTACGCAAAAATCATCTCTGTGCGGTCCCACGGAGGTCAGCTTCATCCGAAGATCCCGCTCCCGGTTCCTGGAAAGCTTATCCTCAAACTCCGCCGCCGTCACACTTGGCTCGTACAGGATCTCCAGCTCCTCGATTCCGCCGGTAAGGCTTTATGAAGCCCCCTTGCGATCTCGTTAAGCTCCTCCACAAAGGCTTCCCGCTTCCCGATGATCTTCTTTCCGTAATCAACCATCTGCATATCCCAGACATCCAGGGTACCTTTCAGCCCGGGGTTCATATAACAGTCTTTGAGAAGACGGTTTCTCTGGTTCACGATGTGATTGTAGCCGGCCAGCTCCGTGATATAAACACCATCCAGCTGACAAAGCTCCGAATCCAGAAAACGTCTTCTCTCTCCCGGTCCATCCTTGATAATATTAAGATCCTCCGGAGAAAAAAACACCAGATTCACCACCCCCAGCAGCTCCCTTGCCTTGCGGATCGGCAGCCCGTTGATGGCAACTCCCTTTGCTTTGTTTTTCCGGAGGTGCATGTCTATTTTGTATGAAAGCTCGCCCTTCTTCACCATCATTCGGATATGGGATTCCTCATTCTCAAAGCGGATCATCTCCCGGTCCTTGCTTCCCTTGTGGGATTTGCTGGTACCTGCCAGATAAACCGCCTCCAGGATATTGGTCTTTCCCTGGGCATTGTCGCCGTAGAGAATATTGGTGCCCTGATCAAAATTCATCTCCAGCGACTCATAATTCCTGAAATTATTCAGTCTGATGGATTCAATGTACATTCCTTCACCCGATCACATAAATATCTTTTCCATCGTAGGAAATGGTATCTCCAGGATGGATCTTGCGGCCACGGCGGTTCTCCACCTCACCGTTCACCAGTACCAGACCATCATTGATGGCATATTTCGCCTCAACGCCGTCCTCCACAACACCGGCCAGCTTCAGCGCCTGGCCAAGCTTGATAAATTCGTCTTTAATTCTGATCTCCAATTTTTTCTCCTCTTATCTCCGGGGGTATTTTCTCCGTCAGATCAATCTTTTCTGGTCTCCTGGCGGTATTTAAAATCCCCCAAAATACAAATTTCACCGGAAGGCGGTAATTTAAATACCCCCTTCCAGCAGTTTACGCATAAAACAATTTTCAGAACACGATCGCATTCCCCATTCACAATCGGTCAAAAACGGTCACATTACCCCAGGTCTTATCTGGCCTGATTCTGGTTGATGTTTACAGGAAGGATCAGGTAAGTATAGTTCTCCTCATCGTCACGGATAAAGCACGGGGCCTTCGGATTTACAAGATAGATCGTCACGGTTTCATCATCAATAACACGAAGCGCATCGATCAGGAATTTCGGGTTGAAGCCGATCATGATATCCTTACCCTCTTTTTCAATATCGATCTCTTCATTCATGGAACCCATTGCAGAATCAATGCGCAGCTCCATATCATCGTCCGTGATGTTGATGATGATCGGTTTTTTATCAACCTCACGTACCAGAAGTGTGGCACGGTCGATACAATCCAGGAACTCTTTTTTGTTGATCTTCAGTTTTGTCTCATAATCACTGGAAAGCATCTGGTCAATTCTGAAATATTCTCCCTCGATCAGTCGGGAAACTACCATAGTCTGATCAAATTCAAATAAAATATGGTTTTTTGTAAAGTAAATGCTGACCTGATCATCCACTTCTCCGGAAAGGATCTTGCTGACCTCGCTTAAAGTTTTGCCCGGAACTACCACCTTACGGTCAGAATAATCTTTCTTAAGAGACATTTTGCGGATAGAGATACGATGTCCGTCCAGAGAAACTACCTTCAGACAGTTATTTTTGATCTCAAAAAGCTCACCGGTCATAAGCTTATTGTTTTCATTTACAGCAATCGAAAAAATAGTCTGGCGGATCATTTCTTTCAGTGTGTACTGAGAGATCGTCAGCGGTTCATCCTTCTCGATCATCGGTAAATAAGCAAAATCTTCTCCTGATTTTCCAGGGATATTGAATTTTGCTTTTTCACAGGTAATGGTTGCTGCATATTTATCATCGGTCTTAATGGTAACATCATTATCCGGAAGTCGTCTGATGATTTCATAGAAGATTTTTGCATCAAGAGCAACTTTACCTTTTTCTTCAATAGTACCCTCAACGATGGTTTCAATTCCCAGCTCCATATCGTTGGTGGTAAATTTGATCTGGTTTGTGGTTGCATCCATGAGAATACATTCCAGGATTGGCATTGTGGTTTTTGATGGAACTGCTTTGAGTGCGATACTTACACTTTTTAACAGACTTGATTTGGAGCAGATGATTTTCATAGTGTGTATAACTCCCTTTCTGAACAAATTGTGGTTTTTATAAATATATTTATAGAAAAAATCCGCAGTAACCGCCGTAGGGGGCCAGATTTTGTGAAAAACTCCCGCAGGCCTGATGTTTTCAGGGGTTTTCCGTTGGGATAACTTTGTGTAAAAGTGGTATTTTCGCATGTGAATAACCCGGGGATAAAATTACCGCCGCGTTTTGGCAAAAAAGTTGTACACATCTCTCCACATACAATCAACACGTTATACACCAGTAATGTGGAAAACTTCCCTAACCTTGTGGATTAATCTTCTTTTTCAATATATCAATGGTATTTTTTAAGTTATCGTCGTTCTGCAATTCGTTTTCGATCTTTTCGATACCGTGCATAACGGTGGTATGGTCACGGTTTCCGAGCGCTTTTCCGATATTTTTCAAAGGTGTGGATATGATCTCACGGCAGAGATACATGGAAACCTGGCGGGGCATGACGATCTTGGAGTTTCGTTTGTTTCCGCTTAAGTCCGCAGGTGTGACTCCGTAATGCTCTGCAACAACGGAGATGATGTATTCCGGTGTGATCACTTTTTTCTCATCCGGAGAAATAATATCCTTCAGTGCCTGCTCTGCCAGCTCCAGAGTTACTTCCTTTTTCTCAAGCTTGGCTCCGGCCATGACCTTGTTGAAGGCACCTTCCAGCTCACGGATATTGGATTTGATATTGGTAGCGATATATTTGATAACATCTTCACTGATGTTGTAGCCGTTCATTTCTTCATTTTTATGAAGGATCGCCATTCGGGTTTCGTAATCAGGCAGCGTGATATCTGCGATCAGACCCCACTCGAACCGGGAACGGAAGCGCTCTTCCAGGATTTCCATATCCTTCGGTGGTTTATCAGAGGATATGATGATCTGCTTTTTGGCACTGTGAAGACTGTTAAATGTATGGAAAAATTCCTCCTGTGTGGATTCTTTTCCTATAATAAACTGAATATCATCGACAAGAAGAACGTCGATATTTCTGTATTTTTCACGGAATTTGCTCATTGCCGTGTTATTTCCGTTTCGGATGGTTTCGATCAGCTCGTTGGTGAATTCCTCACTGGTTACATACAAAACACGGCTGTTTTCGTCGTGTTCCAGAATGAAATGAGCGATGGAATGCATAAGATGCGTCTTACCAAGACCGGCTCCGCCATAGATAAACAGTGGATTGTAGGTATCTCCCGGTGATTCGGCAACTGCAAGAGCTGCGGCCTGGGCGAATTTGTTATTACTTCCTACAACGAAGGTGTCGAAGGTGTATTTTGGATTTAAATGCGCCTCTTCGTAACGTGTATCCTGAACCTGTTTATCATAAGAAGTGTTTTTTTCTGTTTTTTTGGGGAGATCTTTTTCCAGAACGAAGCGAACCTCGCATTCTTCCATGCCTGTCAGTACACAGATAGTAACCTGGAGAGGTATTTTGTAGCGTTTACTGATGTAATTGACTCCGATCGCTGCCTGCTCAGAGGGAACAACCACTGTTATCAGCTTTCCGTCAACCTCATAAACTTTCAGCGGCTTGAGCCAGGTATTAAAAGGGACATCAGTCACCTCATATTCAGATTTGACAGTTTGCAGGATCTCCTCCCATTTTTCAATAACAGCGTCCATTTTTTCCTCCCATGAGTATTATAATAACCCCAGTCTGCGACTGGAGATAGATATCCTTTTATATATTACAATGAAAATGGGGTTTTCGCAATGGAAAATCCTTGAGATTTTGGGGAAAAGAATGTGGATAATGTGGGGAAATTACTGTGGATTAGGGTGGATTATTGTGGATAAGAGTCCTGTAGGTTTCCATAAGTCGAGAATTGGTGGAAAATGTGGAAGAATTATGTGTATAAAAAAATCCACCTTAAAAATACCGCAAATAAAGGTTTTTTTTGAAAACGATGTGAACAAACCCTCCGAAAAAGTGGATAGATTTCCGGTCAATCCACAAGTTATCCACAAGTTATCCACAAAATGTGGATAATGTTACGTAAACCATAAGCGCTTTCCACATAAGAGAAAAAAATAAATACCGTAAGGTGGGGGTATTTTACAGAACCCTTGATTTTATCGGGTTTTTTGCAATTTTTACTTGACGAAAAGGAGGTTTATTTATATAATTGAAACGATGTTCTGAATGATAAGTTATTTCATAACAATTAAAAATAGATAAAGGAGGTGCTTTACCTATGAAGATGACATTTCAGCCAAAAAAGAGATCCAGAGCTAAGGTTCACGGCTTCAGAGCTCGCATGAGCACAAAGGGCGGACGTAAAGTATTAGCTGCAAGAAGATTAAAAGGAAGAAAACAGTTATCAGCATAAGCTGCAAGACCGCATTTATGTGGTCTTTTCTTCTATCCGGAGAAATATCCGCGCAGGCGGAATTTAATTAAGGAGGATTCGTTTGATCAGATCAGAGTCCTTAAAGAAAAATCAAGATTTTAAAGTTGTATATCAGAACGGAACATCGTACGCAAATCGGCTTCTGGTGATGTACGTGCTGAAGAATCAGCACATGAAGAATCGTCTGGGAATATCAGTAAGCAAAAAAGTAGGGAACAGTGTGGTTCGCCACAGACTCACCAGATTGATCAGAGAAAGCTATCGTCTCAACGAAACAGATTTTGACAGTAACCTTGATATTGTAGTAGTAGCGAGAGCCGCAGCCAAGGGCAAGAGCTTTCACGAAATCGAGAGTGCTTTTCTGCATCTTGCAAGAAAGCATCATATAACAGGGAACGAACATGATAAAGAAATTTCTGATTAAGATGATAAGGCTCTATCAAAAATATATATCGCCGATGAAGAGAACGAAATGTCCTTATATTCCCACATGTTCTCAATATGGTTTGGAAGCAATCGAAAAATATGGCGCATTTAAGGGCAGTCTTCTTGCGGTATGGAGGATTCTGCGATGCAATCCTTTTTCCCATGGAGGCTATGACCCTGTGCCATGAATTATTTTGTGACTGTTCAGCCTTTTCCCGAGCAGAGCAGTTACCGGACTTTTACAATTGAATAAGAAGTCTAGGAGGAAATGAATTTGGAACTGTTTTTAGCAACAAAAACCGGAACTCCTATTATCGGACAGATCGCGTCTGTGATGGGATGGATCATGGATGGCATATATAAGATGCTTGACGGCCTGTTCGGAATCCAGAACATTGGTCTTTGTATCATTATCTTCAGTATTCTTATCTTTGCCTTTATGACACCGCTGCAGATCAAGCAGCAGAAATTCTCCAAGTTAAGTGCGATCATGCAGCCCGAGATCCAGAAGATCCAGAAGAAATATCAGGGTAAAAAGGATCAGGACTCCATGATGAAAATGAACGAAGAAACCCAGGCTGTTTATCAGAAATATGGTGTTTCTCCAACCGGTAGCTGTGTACAGTTAGCCATTCAGATGCCTATTCTGTTTGCTCTGTATCAGGTTATCTACCGGATTCCTGCTTACGTTGGAAGTGTAAAGAACATTTTTACTGGTGTAGTTGACAACCTGGTAGCTGTAAACGGATACACAGATATCCTGCAGCAGTTTATCACAGACCATTCCATGACACGAGTACGTCTCGTTATGGACAGTGCCGGAAATGCTACAAGTAACTCTATTGTTGATTTTCTGTATGCACTTTCTCCTTCCCAGTGGAAAGAGCTGGCACAGATGGATCAGTTTTCAGGATTTTCTGATGCGATCGCAAAAGCATCCGGCAATATTTCCAAGATGCAGGGCTTCTGTGGCCTGAATATCGCAGACCAGCCGCTGTATTATATCATGGAATTCTTCAAAAATCATGGTTCTCTGTTACTTGCGATCGTAGCACTTCTGATCCCGGTTCTTGCATGGGCAACTCAGATGCTGAACCTGAAGCTTATGCCACAGGCTGCAACACAGCCGGCAGACGGAAATGATCAGGCCAGCGCAATGGCAAACTCCATGAAAACCATGAACATGGTTATGCCTCTGATGTCTGCATTCTTCTGTTTCACATTCCCGGTTGGTCTTGGTATCTACTGGATCGCCAGTGCTGTCGTTCGAAGTGCCCAGCAGTTTGCGATCAATCGTCATCTTGATAAGATGAACATTGATGATCTGGTTAATGAGAATATGAAGAAGATTGAAGCGAAGCGTGCGAAGGAAGGACTTCCGCCGCAGAAGATCACCAATCAGGCTCATCAGTCTGCCAAGAATATCAATAAACCTGTGATCAATAAGGGTAACAGCGGAAACAACGGTGCTTCAGACAGAGCACAGAAGGTTGATACTGCTTATGAGAAGGCAAGAAGTGCAAAACCGGGCAGCATCACAGCCAAAGCAAATCTCGTAAGAGACTTTGATGAGAGAAATAAGAAGAAATAATCAGGAACGGAGGGGTTCGTAATGGAGGATTACATTCAGTTTTCAGCAAAAACAAAGAATGAAGCTATCACAAAAGCGTGTCTTGAGCTTGGAACTTCCAGTGACCAGCTTGATATTCAGGTTATCAGTGAAGGCAGCTCCGGATTCTTCGGAATCGGCAGCAAACCTGCCGTGATCAAAGTTCGCAGAATCGAGCCAGTTTCTGATATGCAGGAGATCGATGAACTGGTAGAGTCCGTGAAACTGGACGCTATCAAAGAAGAGAAGAAATTAGAAAAGCCTTTTACTCCGGATGTAAAGAAAGAATCTGCACCGAAAGCAGCTCCTGCAGAGGAGAAGAAACCGGTGAAGAAAGAAGCTATACAGGTGGAGAAGGCATCCGAAGAAGCACCTGCAAAGGCAGCAGCACCAAAGGAAAGACCTGCAAGGGATTTCCAGGGCAAAGCAAAGCCTGCACGTGAGAAACAGCCAAGAGCTCCAAAGGAGCGTCAGCCGAAGGAAACACGTGAGAGAGCACCGAAGCAGGGCAGACCGGTAGAGATCCTCAGCGATCCGGAGAAGATCAGAGAGGTTGAGGAGAGAGCAGTCGTATTTCTTCGTGACGTATTCGGCTCCATGGATCTTGGAGAAGTGGAGATCACATCGAAATACAACACTGCAGACGGTTCTCTGGATGTGGATTTTGAAGGTGAGGATATGGGTATCCTCATCGGAAAAAGAGGCCAGACACTGGATTCTCTTCAGTATCTGACAAGCCTTGTGGTAAACAAAGGCGAGTCTACCTACATTCGTGTAAAACTCGATACCGAGGACTACAGACGCCGTCGTAAGGAAACTCTGGAGAACCTTGCAAGAGGAATCGCCTTCAAGGTAAAGAAAACCAGAAAACCGGTAGTTCTGGAACCGATGAATCCGTACGAAAGAAGGATCATCATGCATCTCTGCAGGGCAACCGCTATGTAGAGACAGTCAGTGAGGGAGAAGAACCTTACAGACATGTAGTAGTAAAACTGAAACGCAACAATTGATGATCCACCGGTAAAGCTGTAAGCCGTATCCCGGAGCGTAAGCTCCGAGGGTACGGCTTTTTTTGAGCAGATATGCTCAGATGTGCAATTCATCTCACCACCTGAAGAGGTGGGAGAATTCTTGCTACATTTGTTAAAAATTATCATTGCAATCTCCGCAACAATTCTTTATAATCATTGAAGAGCAAATAATAAAAGATATTTCTGCAGCGGAAATCCGGAACGCAGAGATTAGAGCGTGTTTGAAAAAGCATTCCCGCAATCTGCACGCCCCACTTTGCGGTATATTTTGCCCGAATTCAGTTGCCGTAGCCCGCTACGCGCCTTCATCCGGACAAAAATCTCCCACAAATTGTGACGCACATCTTGCAGAAAGCCTTTTTCAAACACGCTCTAGCATTATAAATATGGAAACTGACAGAAGATGTTATTCTAGGTGAAAGCGTGAATAACACGTGTTTTTTGCGTGTAAAAAGCTTTTCCGGAGTAACATTTTTGCGTTTAAGCGTTTAACCGGATGCTTTTATCTGCTGGACCAGGATAAACGGTATGGCAGCTATCAGCTGCAGTGTTATATAGCGGATGCTTTTATCCGTTTGATAAAGGAGAATGAAAAATGGAAGAGACAACGATTGCTGCGATTTCCACAGCCATGAGCGCATCGGGAATCGGGATCGTCAGGATCAGTGGCCCGGAGGCTTTTGAGATCGCATCCGGAGTATACCGTTCCAAGGGTGGAAAAAAATCTCTGAAAAACGTCCCAACCACACCATTCATTATGGATATATTTATGATAACGAAGAAATGGTAGACGAAGTGCTGGTCATGGCCATGCGCGGACCACGGACATACACAGGAGAAGATACCATAGAAATCGACTGCCACGCGGCGTTTTAGCCATGAAAAGGGTACTTGAAACTGTGCTGAAAAACGGAGCCATTATTGCCGAGCCGGGAGAATTTACCAAGCGTGCATTTCTCAATGGAAGGATCGATCTTTCCCAGGCGGAGGCCGTTATGGATGTGATACAGTCCAAAAACGAGTACTCATTAAAGAATTCTGTAGGACAATTAAAAGGTTCGGTCCGAAAAACAGTACAACAGATCAGGGAAAAACTACTGTACCATATAGCGTACATTGAATCGGCATTAGACGATCCGGAGCACTATGATCTGACAGGATATTCGGAAGAATTAGAACAGATCGTGGCAGAAGAAAAAGAAAAAATACAGAACCTGTTAAAAACAGCCGGAGACGGAAAGATCATACAGGAAGGTATCCGGACCGTGATCCTGGGCAAGCCGAACGCAGGGAAATCTTCTCTGCTGAACCTGCTTCTGGGAGAAGACAGAGCCATCGTGACCGATATCGCAGGAACCACCAGAGACGTACTGGAAGAGTATATCAACCTGCATGGGATCACATTAAAGATTGCTGACACAGCCGGAATCCGCCAGACAGAAGACATCGTAGAGAAAATCGGCGTATCCAAAGCCAAAGAAATGGCAGCAGACGCAGACCTGATCCTTTATGTCGTAGATTCCTCCGTACCGTTAGATGAAAACGACGAAGAAATCATAAAAATTTTGCAAGAGAAAAAGACAATTGTCCTCTATAGTAAGACAGACCTTGAATCTGCTATAGATATAGAGGATTTAAAGAGCAGAATAAACCAGCCGGTGATCCCAATCTCCGCAAAAGAAGAAACCGGGATCACAGACCTGGAAGAAAAAATCCGGGAAATGTTCTTCAGTGGGGAGATTGACTTCAATGATGAATCTACATCACCAATGAACGCCACAGACAGGAGCTTTTAAAAGCGCAGGAAAGTCTTTCTCTGGTAGAAAATGGCATAGAAAGCGGAATGCCGGAGGATTTTTATTCCATAGACCTGACAGATGCATACGAAAGTCTGGGACGGATTCTGGGAGAATCACTTGGGGAAGACCTTGTTAATGAGATATTTTCTAAATTTTGTATGGGGAAATAATAACCGCATGGGCTGCGGAGGCCCCGGCCGAATGCCCGCATGGATTGCGGAATCTCGGCCGTATATGCCGCATGGATTGCGGAACTCCGGTCGTATAACCGCATAGATTGCGGCTACCTGTTGTATGCCACATGGACTGCGGAAGCCCGCAGAGGGTAGATCACATTGGAATGTGAGAAAACCGCAAGGCAGCAAGACGGCCGCCCACGCCGCACCTACCGTCGGCCTTTACACCCCATTGGAGTCCGCTTTTTTAAGTAGAATTGTC
>ENA-OQBT01000642-OQBT01000642.1-human-gut-metagenome-genome-assembly--contig:-NODE-642-length-19573-cov-2.142446_pt1 | contig 19573 bp, 34 predicted proteins | sample MGYA00242749_ERZ504557 | MGnify/ENA primary metagenome ERZ504557 (study PRJEB26092, sample SAMD00036243) | human gut metagenome | host: Homo sapiens | study: EMG produced TPA metagenomics assembly of... | reverse complement strand
CACGGCTAAAAAAAAGGCTACGAGGTGAAGGGGGATGGTACTGTAATTCTGTACGGCAACAAGATTATCAAGTAATCATGGAACTATCCGGAGAATTCCGGTGAAGCTTCTTTGCAAGACAATGGGCATCCAGAGGAGCAGTTTCTACGCTTGGAAAAAACATCTTTCTCAGCCGTCGGGCAAAGAAGTTCGAATTCTCCACCATTTTCTAAAAGTTTATTTTTATCTGTATCAAGTTGCCAGCTTTTGCCAGTACCTGGAGCGCCAAAGATGATACGGTTGCGAGGATAAGACGATTTAAGTTCCGTCGAAAATACAGAATCATCAGAAACATGATATGAATTACTTGTGGAGTCTTCACATATTTTAGAAGGCAAAACCTCTTCATCATGAAGATCGATTTTTTTAGCGGATAACTGTAAAAAAGTATCTACTCTTTTCTGGTATGAACTCAATGCATCATCATAACCATCAGCAATATCAACGTTTCCACTATGATACTTTAGAAATGGATTTAACTTATCATTCAACAATGATTTCAGTATACGTAACGAGCCTTTTGCTTCTTTATCACCATCAATATTCACACTTCTGATGTTTTTCAATTAATTTTTCATAGATGCAATTCTGGTTAAAGATGATATCATTTTCTCCATCAACCAACTTAAATACAGCTTCCTCTGATAACGCACATAATAAATGGGTCAATCGTTCTTCACAAGAATGATCTATATTTAAGTCTAAACCAATCCATGAAAGTAATACTCTTAAATAAGTGTTTCGATCACTTTCAATAAGACAATGAATTATATCCGCATTGAGTGTATAGTTTAGTTTCTTTTGATAACGATTACCTCCAGTTCTTTCAACACTAAAGCTTTTATTTGAATCAACAAAGTTGACTCTTGCAATTTTCCATATGAGTTCAAAAGCAACGATTAAAGCTTCTATCTGTGATTTGAAAAGACTGTTTTGATTAACTGTTTCTGTTAATCTATTTAATTCTATGTGATTTTGGTTGCATATATTGGATAAGAAATTAATAAGACGATGATTCAAGTCTGGTGCTACAACAATTTCTTCAACTTTTCCTTGCTTTTGTGAAGCTGAATATATAAGTTCACTGGGATGGTCAGAACACTCCCAAAATAGGATGGCTAGTGCAATAGCGCTCTTAACATGTGGCAAGGATGATTTAATACCTAATTTCAAATCAATATCACTATATGTCGTAATATTATCTGGTCTTATTGCCATTCTTAAAATCCTCCTTTATATCCTTCATTATTACTTCTGCAATTTCTGCCGCTAATAATGGTGGAACCGCATTACCGACCTGTTTCATTTGAGATCCTTTATTTCCTATGAATCTAAACGTATCGGGAAATGACTGAATTCTTGCCGCTTCTCTAACGGTAATAGCCCTATTCAAGAATGGGTGAGTAAATTTACCAGAAGATGGTGTATCAAATCGGGTTGTAATCGTGACAGATATCTCATTTTTTCTCATTCTTGTCCAAGTTCCACTGTATATTGATTTTGTCAAATGCTCTTTAGGCAACACTTCTTTTCCCGCATTGGGAGGAATTAAAGATAAACGTTTCAATGCCAAAGGAGAATGATTTGTTGCAACATGATTGTATAAGACTGATGAACCTTTACGAAGTAACTTTTCATATTCGCTCTCAGCCGGTAGTTTATAATTTTGCACATCTTTACCTTCGCCAGAGTTCAGATAAGCTAAATCACTAATTGCATCCCAAATCGTTACTTTCATATTTTTAGGTTCAGGTAAATTTGGAGCCTGCTCACCTAATTTGCCAATAATAACAGCTCTTCTACGATTCTGAGGAATTCCATAATCAGAAGCATTTAAAACGCCACACTGTAACGAATACCCCATTCCAGTAAATAACTCTTCTATCTCTTTTCTAAAATATCCCTTTTCAGCTGTAAGCAAATTAGGAACATTTTCCATGACAAAATATTTAGGTTTCACTAACTCGACAACCGCGACATAATATTTAAATAGAAAATTCCTCTTATCATGTATAGTCTTTCTTTGACCTTTTTGCGAGAAGCCCTGACATGGTGGACCTCCAATAATAACGTCAACTTTCCCTTTATAAAATCCAAAAGTATCATTTAAATTTAATTCTGTTATATCGCCAACAATCATTTTGGTATTTTTATGGTTTTCTTTATAAGCATTAGCAATAGATTTATCATATTCATTTGCCAGGATTACATCGAATCCCTTCATTTCGAATCCAAGGGATAAGCCACCCACCCCGGCAAATAGATCAATTACAATCGGTTTCATTCTATCTCTCCATCAATTCGTGATTTTGCCATATCAAAGTATTTTTTTTCTAACTCGATTCCAATAAAATTTCGACCTGTTCTTTTTGCAATAACACCAGTTGTTCCACTTCCCATAAATGGATCTAGTACCCAATCACCTTTATTGGATAAAATCGTTACAAAATGCAGTAACAGGCTTTCAGGTTTTTGAGTCGGGTGTTTACCGTACTTTCTTTCACTATTTGGAGTCACTGACGTCTCTATGAAATCATGAATTAACACGCCATTGTTATTAAAGGTTCCTGTTCTAGTCTTATATGTAAAGTATATCCAAGCTTCCGTAGAATTAACAAAATGTAAATTCATGTTTCTTGGCATGGGATTCGTTTTATGCCATATCCCGGTAGTCTTGTAATAAAAGCCATGTTTTTCTGCTAGCCCAATAATGGTTTCCACTTTGATAATTGCCATAAACATTATCAAAGTTCCACCCTTTTTCATAACCTTGGCTGCTGATTCAAAAAAATCATCCATAGATTTTTTCCATTCATCCAGTCCCATATCATCCCATCCAGTCCCATATCATCCCATCCAGCAGCTCCAAAAAAAATTATCTCGCATCTTACTAAGATTGGTATCTCTATTTTTCATAAAATGACCAAGATTATATGGAGGATCTGTAACTATGAGATTTATAGAATTTGGACTAATTTTTTCCATGGCAGCTATGCAATCCTCGTTGTATAATTTTATTTCTGACAAATCGACTTCCCCCAATTCAATTGAATGTCACATACTTATATACTGACTTTTCTCTATAATTTATTATGAACCTTAATTGTTCAGAATTTGCTGATTTTATCCACGTTCTCTATCCAGTATAACTAATTTAGTATAACATAAAAAGCCGGTACAGAACATCCTTCCCGATGTCCCGTACCGGCTCTTTTCATGCAATCTTCTGTTTTACATCTGCACGATGGCTTTGACCGCCTGCTGCATCAAGGTGATATACAGCCTGTTCCGGATCTTTACCCACCAGCTTGTGGTGGTCTGGATTTCGGCTTCCAGCGGGTCCGTGAGGTTCTTCATCTGGGCTTCCACCACCTTCTGGACGTCATCCAGGTCGATGGATTTGATGGCTGCTTCGGCTTCGCTCCTGGCAAAGCCTACGACAGCATCGGCGACGGCTTTCTTGATTTCTTCACGGTTCATGGTCATTTACCTCCTAGAATCAACTGTTCATAATCGGTGACGCCCCTAGCCACGGCTCTGGCCAGGGCATCCTGGGCATTGGCCAGGATGTCTTCATCATCTGGATTGGTGATGAAGGCCAGCTCGACCAGGACAGCGGGTATGTCGGTGTTCGTGAGGACATACAGACCGTTGACACCAGGCGTGGCAATCTTTACGCCACGATCTGTCGTATCCAGGGCATTGACAATCTGGTTCTGGATGCATCTCGCCAGCATGCTGCCACGGTAACTGCCGGCACAGGCCCAGGTTTCCGTGCCGTTGGCTGCTTCGGCTTCAGCGGCATTGCAGTGGATGGACACGAAGATGTCGGCATCACTGGCATTGGCGGCCTCGCAGATTTCCTCCAGGCTGTCAGACTGGAGCAGTTCTGTTGCTACTCCTGCCGCATTCAGGTAATTTTCCGCAGATTGACCGACTGCCAAAGCGACATCGCACTCACGCAGACCGCTTTCACTATTGACGGCTCCCGGGTCGGGATGGCCGCCTGGCGCATGACCGGGATTCAGGAATACTTTCATGGTTTTTCTTCTCCTTTCTGATGAACGGCGGACTTCACGGTGCCGCCGATGTAACCGAGAAGCCCTGATGCGATGGACATGGCCAGCTCGTTGAGGGTATAAAAAATCGCCAGGATCAGTGCTGTGACCAGCCCGATGATGACGATACAGTCGGGGATATTCACTTTCTCAAACATGCCTTACACCGCCTTCGGCGTGACGGTCACGACGCCATCCTTGCGGACGATATCGAAATCCTCCATGGCCAGGATGCGGTCAGCTGCTGATTTCCAGTGGCTGTCTGCCTTATATGCATCCAAAGCAGCTCTGGGAACCAGGATTTTTGCCGATGCGGGCACCCCTTTGTCTGCATCGGCGGCATCCTGCATGACAAAATCCACATTCATATTATCAATGATGAGATATTCTAAGCTGCTGCAGGGAGCAAACATGTGATAGGTATTGATAGTTTTATTCTTGCTGTTGGATAATGTATCGATATAGACACATTTCAAGCTCGAACAAAAGGCGCACATGCTGTACATGGCTGTCACATTGCCAAAGCCGCTCAAATCCAGGGATTCCAGCTTCTGATTTCCCGCAAAGGCCATTCCCAGATCAGTAATCGCCCCTTTTTCCACATTGCTGAAATCAATGACAGATTCCGCCAGGTTCCTTCAGCAAAACTTACGTTAGATGGATTGAACATACCGTTCATGCTCGTTGTATTTTTTGTAATATCAACGATGAACAGTTTAGCGCCATCTTTGACCAAGGATTTATTATTGAATTTTCCCTGCAAGTCCTTGTCCATGTACAAGCGGCCATCGGATAAATAAAGGGGAATATATCCGACGGGCATCCTGAGTCCGGATGCATCTTCTATTGCCTCTGTGGCACTGATAACTACGTCCCCGCAAATCAGGCCGTTCTTCAAAGCCCCAGAAATGGTTGGATTGCCTTTAATCCAGCCAGAGTCGGCTATGACTTCTGCATCAAAGGCATAGGAAAGGGCCAGATTGGTCTCGCTCTTGAGTTCGGCAGACTGGCTTCCCGACTTCTTGAATCCCGTCAGGTTTCCCGTAACTTGTGGCGTAAAAGTTACCTCGATAGTCTGATGCGGCACCTGTTGGATGGTGACTCTGTATGGTGCCGCTTCTGCCGCTGTGCCGCCGCTTCCCGTACGGTTCCTTCTGTATAGTTCCCGTCTGCATCATAGAAGGTCTTGCCCTGGGCCACATCGGAGGCTTTCGCCGTCGTATCCGACACTTCGCAGAACCGTGCCCTGCCGCCGTTTTTTAGGGGAATCAGGATGGATGGCACTTCGCTGTAACTGGCTCCGGCTATCGTCACATTTACCTTCATGGCCTTCCCTCCTTACTCGACAGTCAGGATTTTCGTCAGGCTGTCCTGGGAAACGGAAACGGTCGTCAGACTGCCCGTCACCTTGGTACCATTGATGTAGGCCGTCTTACCGCTGACAATCGTCCCCGCGGCGGCGGTGGCATCACTGGTATCGACTACGCTGGACTTGCCGCTGATGCCGAGGACCGTCACCCCGGACTTGATGTTCCCGCTGACCAGCTTGGCCTGTTCCTCGCTGCTGATGCGGACTGCCCCTTTGCCGTTATGGACCGGCCGGGATGGTATACGTGCCATCGGCCTTGCTGATACTGCCGCTGACGGCTCCGTTATTGGGCATGGAACCCGCGACGAAGCCGTTCCCGATAAAAGCGGATTTCCCCGTCAGGATATCGCCCGATGCCGCCGTAGCCCCGGTCGTATCATAAAAGACAGCTGTCCCCTGCCCTTCTGCCAAAGGGATGGAAACCTGCGGCACTTCCGCATACACGACCGAATTGATCTTTACATTTTTCGCCATGTTGATTGCTCCTTTACTCGACTTTCAACTCATAGCCATTAAAGCTGATTCTGCCATAGTTCGACGGGATGGCAGCTACCGTCACCCGGGAAAGGGCCGCATGACCGCTGTCAGCAGTGACGACCTGTTTCTCATCGGATGGGATGATGCATTTTTCCTGAAAGTCCCCGGACGGGGCCTGGGGCATGGAAAGGATGCCGATGAGACTGTTTCCCTTATGTGCCATCGTCCGTCACGCCCCTTTCCAAGAAAAAAGGCCGGGGCGGGATAAGGGTATCGGTGTATCCGTTCTCCCGCACTAGCTCCACATCATAGAGATAACGGCCGCAGGGAAGGCTCCGCGTATCGTCCGGCCAGAAAACCAGGAAGCACGCCGCCCCTTCCTGCCGAATGCCCTGTTCCAGTGTCTTGGTCAGGACAGGTCTTTCATCGGTGAGACTGCGCTTCAGCGTGAACGTCAGCTCATCGCGCTTTCCAGGGATGAAAGGTTCCCCCGTCACACGGTCGCAAATGACCAAGCGGATTTCTGCCGAATCGCCCCTCACCAGGCGAATCCGGTTCTGCACCACGGAGAAGCTCATTTCCATCCCCCTGTTCCGGCTGCCGCTGTTCCATGGCATCCAGCCTGCGGTGGGCATGTTCTGCCAGGCTTCCACCCGGGACAGCCGTTCCGCCATCTTCTGCCGCTTGGCTTCCGTATCCGACAGCTGGCGGCGAAGTTCTGCGATACAGTCCCGGAGCTCCGCACCGATTCATTCAGCGGCTTGATGACGCTGAAATTAAAGATGACGCCGCAGAGCATCAGGACCGATACCAAGGATGCGGCCATCTGTAACCATTCAGCCATATTCCTCACCTCCTAGCCTGTCCGCTGGAACATGTACACGACGATGGACGGCTGCATGTTGTTGTGCGGCTGGCCACCACCCGTCCGGGAAAGGCTGTGGGAATGATTCCCATCCCAGGAGGTATGCCCGTCCACCTGATTCCCATGCCAGCAGCCGTCGCCATAACCTACGGCAACAGGTGCATCATTGCCTTCACAGGCATCCCACTGGAAGTTGCGCGGCAATGACCCGCAGGACCAGTGACGATGATTTCCGCTGTCTCCGACTGTATGGCCATGAGCCGGAGTTTCTGGAATCGTAAGGTTGTGCTTCTCCTCACCCAGCTTGTCCCCGGCCTTGTACATGGTTCCGCTGTCTGCTGCTCCGGCCCCGATTAGGCAACGTCCCATGGCAAAGGCCACCCAGGTCGTCCCGGGCCAGTATGTCGCGGGATTCTTCCCGTCCGCAGAAATGTAGATGGCATTGACAGGGAACGGGCATGCCTGGATCTTGGCCACGGCTTCCTCGTCCATATCGGCGTAGGTGACCTTGCCCCAGCTGCCGTTGCTGTGCAGGACGGTATTCAGCTTCCCAGCAGAAGGTGACGGGACCATACCGCTCTGGCCTGCCGTCTTTTCGCCGCAGCCGCTGAAATCTGGCAGTGTAATATCCTTCGTGCCATCAAAGACAACCCGGTGAATCTTCCGCCCCGTCTGCAGCTTCGACGCACTGGCCGCATTGCCGCTGATGCCAGTTGCGTGGGCATTGGCGTCCGTCAGATGGGCATTGATGTCGGCAGCCGTAGCGGAAATCCGCTCATAGAGCCGGGCATCATTGCTGACTAGCTGGGACACAGTCTTGTTCTGCTGGTTGAATACAACCGGGTCTTCCGAAAGATACTGTGGGAAAAGCACATCATAATCCAGCGTATTCTCCACAGCTTCTGTGGGCCGGACTTCCTGTCCGGCACGGTCCGGGAAGTCGGCAGACCATTTCTCTTTGCTGTAATCATCCATTTGTCATCACTCCTTTCTTGGATACGATGGTCGCCGTCGAGAAGGTAGCTTCCCCGTTCCAGTAAATCTTGCCATTCCAGGAATAACCCAGGTAGATGGCGTATCCCAGATGGGCCGGCTTGTAGATGTTGAGCTGCGTGATGAGCTTCTGCAAGGTCGTGGTATCTTTGCCGTTCATGATGCAGTACACCTTGAAGTAGTATTCCTCATTGACTTCCTCGATATGGCCGACACTGTAGAGATTGATGATGGAGTTCATGAAATCTTTTGTAGACACATCCACGTGCTGCAGCTTGAAGAGAATCCGCTGCCTGCGGAATTCGTCACTATCTCCGTCACTGGGCTTGATGCCCAGGAACGATTCATAAAGCGGCAGCGCCCAGGTGGCGGTGTTTACGAAGAAGTTGTCCGCCAGGTCCTGCAGAGCCAGGCGCAGACGGTCATGCTCCTCATTGCAGGTTTCTGCCGCACAGTGGAACATCGGGTCTTTGGATAAGAAATTCGGCAAATACTTCAGGATATCCATCCGGCTCTGCCGCATCCAGTCATTGGCTGACAAGGTTCAGCACCACCTTTCCTGCCACGGGGATCTGCTCGTTCGTCAGTTCCACGTTGGCCGCTTTTCCATTAAGCTTCAAATCCTTATAATCCGTAATGCCGCTGATGGAAAGGAGGAGTTTCCCCATCTGGGCCAGGCTGACATAAGAAAGCGTGAAGCCCGTCTGCTTGAGATAGGCTGTCATGGCTGCCTTTACGGCATCGGGGCTGGCGGTGCCATAGACATCTGCCGTCAAATCAATGGATAATGGCGCCGGCGAAACGACGGTCACGGTCGCACCGATAGGCCGCTGGCTTTCGATGTAGTCATAGACCTCCTGGATCAGTTCAGCCGATGCCGATTCATTCTCTGCCGTGACGATGATGACCTTCACCGTGCCATTGCCCTGCCAGAGCGGGATGACTTTGCAGTTCCCGACGCCATCGACAGACATGGCCCAGTCACGATAATGATTGGCATTGCCCGAGGTGATAGGCTGGCGCACCCGGAACAGGAGCCGGGCAAGGAGTGCGTCATCCGTTTCTTCATCCGCCCCATCGGTGCATTTCTTATGGTTAACGACTGCCGAGATATTCGGGATGGAATAGGGGATTTCTGTAATCGTTCCTTCGGCCACATTGCCACTCGCCCCGGCATCGGCAGCTTCCACGGGAATCGTAACCTCAGCGGCATCAGCAGGAATGGTGGCGACTCCAGGGTATAAAATCGCTGGCCGTCTTTTGTCTGGAAGAGACTGCTGCGAATGATGTAGGCTCCTGCCATCCCCGTCACCGTAACTTCTCCTTTGGCCTTGACGGCTTTCTTGCGATCGACGCCAAATTCCGCTGCCCGCAGCGTCAGGTAGTCGCCCCAGGACGTTTCGGCAAAGGCCGCGTCGCGCAACATGGCCATCTCGGCATAGCTGCTCTCAAATTCCACAGCATTGGCGTCAATCAAGTCGCGGGCAAAGGTGCCTTCCATGGTACTTTGCTCTTTTTCCGTAATGGTGTGCAGGGTCTGGGCCATGCGGCTCTCAATCTCATCTTTGGTCTGTGCATCAAATAAATTGCTCATGCCTCGCTCCTTCCTGCCGTCACGGTCAATGATTCGTCACTGTAAATGGAAGTGACGTCAACCGTAATGGCCAAATCATCCCGTTCCCGCTTCTTCACCTCGATATGGTTAATGCGAGCAATGTACGGATTCACCATCAATCCCTCACGGATATTCTGGCAAATCCTGTCTGCCGTATACTGGCTGTTTGGCGCTCTCCCCTGATACGGCTCGATGGTAATGCCATAGCTGTCATCATAGGCCAAGTAGCGATACCGCTCGGTGAGGATTGCCTTATAAATCCAGACCTTGAGGCTTCATTTTCTGTCACCATCAGGTTCTGGCCTTTTTCATCGTAGCGGAAGCACTGCTTATCAAAGTCATAGCCGTATTCTACGAAAAGAGGCAGCGACTCATTCCGGTTCGCTGCCTGGATGCTGTTCATTGCTACAAAAGGATCAGCCATGGCCATCAATCCTCACAATCTCATCCAAAATAATGTACTGCTGAATCCGGTCGTTGATGAGCATGGGCATGATGGCCACGTACATACCGGGCTTTAGTGTATCCGTATAGATGACGGAATCGGTGTAGTCATTATCGATATCATGATTATGGGACTGGTAAGCCGCATCACCGCTGCGCCGGCACGATTCTGTGTCGCCGATACCAGATGCCCTTTAGCTGTGCGGCCATAACCTGCCAGGAGATAATGGGAAATCCACAGCTCCTCTTTGGTCAAAATGATGCCATTGTAGCGGACCTTGATATCTGGCGGCGAAGCAGGATCTGCCCGATTTGAATGTCCGGGCTGTTGCTGCTACGGCTGACCTGCTCCATCAGATTCAGCAGGCTGATATACGGATTTTTCTGCATCTCCTGTCACCCCCTCGATGTCTTGATGATGGTCGCCGGATAATAGTCGCTCCCCATATCGATGCTGCCTTCGTAGTGATGAAAACAGCCATAGACATTGGAGCTGTTGCCCCAGCAGCCGCCGCTTCCGTCATAGACGACGACATGCCAGTTCGGGTCCGGCTTGCTGTAGCGGTTGTACATGATGATGTCGCCCTTTTCGAGCTGCGACGGGTCATAAGGGATAGCCAGACCCTGCGCTTCGGCATCGGCCCGCAACTGATCGCAGCCTTTCACGCCATTGTTATATTCCTGCGCTGCAAAAGGTGAATAGCCCGCCGCAGCGATGGTCGCCCGGTCGACACAGCCTTCTGAGCCATAGGGAGAAACGGTACCCTCGAAATTGGCCATACACGCATCGACCACACTGCTGCCAGCCATAGCGCCACCTGCAGAAACAGAAGATGTCGATTTCGTTTCCGCTGGCGGCACATAGTCCGGTTGGCATTGTACGATGTACTATCCAGTTCCTGTTTCTGCTCATCCAGCAGTTTGTTGAATACCAGATGCAGTTCCATCAGGTGCTTGCTGCCTTCGATTTTATGGCTGTCCGACTTGATGAAGAACTGCCCCTTGAGCTGTTCTTCCTGGACTGAGACAGAAAAACCGGCGATGCACTGGATATGACCGATGGCCCGGATGGACATGTCATGGGCGACGGTCTTCAGCATGGCCCTTGCCTGCGAAGCATCGTCCTGCTTGGGGTCGGCCTTGCAAATGGCCTGGATGAGACCGAATCGGTCGATATCCGTCTGATTGGGCAGTTCGCCTTTCGTCTGCCCGCACTGTCGACGACGATGACCTTAGAAACCATGTCTTCGACCGACTCCGACACGGAAGCGCCGGTCAGGTTTGTCACATCGCTGATCAGGAAATCTTCCACCACCTGGTCGTTCATGCAGACCACGTTGAGCTTCCCTTCGGTCATGTAGATATGGTATCCCTTGCCATCCTGTGCGGATTGATAGGATAATGCCTGCTTGATAGCCTCCGTAGCCGAGATATCATCGGCAATGAAATTGCAGGTGACGGACAGGTCGGGAATAGTCCCGGCCGGAATAGAAAAGTCATTGATGGTCTGGCGGATGGCGTCGGCCACTGTGACGTTCGTGTACTTCTTGGTTATGCGGGACTTGGCCAGATAGACGATATTGTCAAAGGCTGTAAAATGCATCACGGAAGAGCCGCTCTCCCGGCTGCGGCCAAAAATACGTCCCTGGAACAGGTGGACAGTCTGCTGCGTCTTATCGTCAATGTGGATAAACAGCACCTCGTCCCCCAGTTCCAGTTCCGGATTCTGCCAAGATTTATCCCGCGTCGTATAGGCCAGGTCGAATTCCAGCCTGCGTCCGGCCTGCTCGACGTCCCCGGACCAAGTTGCACAAATCAGCCAGCCCGTAAGGTCTGCGTTCTCGGGTCTTTTTTCTGGCCTTCCGTCTGAGCATCCTCGGTATTGGTTTTCTTATTGATTCTTTGCAACTGGAACATTTTCATCATTCCTTTTGAGGTTCATCGTCGTCAGGCGGATGATATCCCCGGGCGAAAGACCGCCGTTACGGACGATGCTGCGATAGATCTGGAACTTCGAGAACTGCTCATTGTTGAGCGTCACCGATTTCCCCACGGCCCGGCCGATGACGTTACCGATACTGTCACCGGGATAATAGGTGATGTTCTTCTTCATCTTCGACCAGAACGACTCCGGCCGCTTCTTCAGCCTGTCGCAGCATCGGTCTTTCCCGTCTCCGGCGCTGTGACGTAGCGGTACTCTGTCAGGCCCAGCTCGTAATAGACATCGCCGCTGCCGTCCTTTTCACCAAACTTGAAGGACGAAATCAGGCAGGGCATGGAAAGCGGCGTATCCGAAACCGTCAGCTGACAGACGCTGTCACCGGTACGCATCGTTTCCAGTTGGACAATGTACGTATAAGGTGCCAGCCCCATCATGGCAAAGGATAATCCTGGGCCGGGAAAAAGCCGGAAAGGGTCAGTGTCCTGAGTCCCGTCTTTCCCATCATGAGGTAGTCGCCGAAGTTATTGATGTTCACCGTGCATGATTCGTATTGACAGATACCATCAGCTCCGAAGGCAGGACGGGAAAGACCACCGCTGCGATTCAGAAGAGAGTGAAATCGTGAGGGAAGACGCAGCCTGGCCGATGGCGTTCAACAGGGATGCTAAGAAAGAACTCATCAGAGGGTCGCTCCTTTCATGCGGTTCATGCCGTACAGTCTCATTTTTTCGACGAGCCTTTCAGCGACGGCGTCGATGTCCTGCTCGCTGCGGACGTTCATGGTATCGATGCGGATGGTGATACCGCCGCTGCCTGCGTTCATGGCCTGGCGGATGCTTTCATCATGAGGTATAACCGTACTGCCATTGGGCAGGTGTACCAGCTCGCCCCGGCGGTCTTCATTGATGACGGCAAAGCCACCACGAAAGTTCTCGACACCGCTTTCAAAGTGGCTGATGCTTGGGATATCAAAGCCCACATGGGTCGGCGCCCCTCCCGTCAGGGACGGAATGTCGATAGACAGGCCGTTGATGCTGGAAATCAGGCCGTTCACCTGGTCGATGACCCAGTTCACACCGCTACGGAAGGTGTCCTTGATACTCTCCCAGATACTGGAGGCCGTCTCGCTGATACCGTTCATGGCTCCGTCCCAGGCAGAACTGATCCAGTTCATCCCCGCACCGACGGCGTCCGATACAGCCTGTATAGCCTGTTCGATATAATGCGACACTGTATCCCAGTTCCTCCACAGAAGGTACAAGGCAGCAATAATCGCGGCAATGACGATAATGATGGGATTGGCCATGGCTGCGGCGCCTACGGCACGGATGATGGTGATCATCATGCGTCCGGCAGTCAGAAAGGTACTGCCCATGCCCCTGGCCACGATGGCAATGCCCCGGCAGACCGGAATGAGTCCTTTGAACTGGGTCGAGAGATACTTCGAGACGCTGCCGGCTTTGCTGATGCCGGTAGTGATAGAGTTAAAAGTACCAAAGGCCCTGCCGCCGACCGTCAGGATACGGCCCAAAGTCGAGCCGAAGAGCTGGAAGGTCACGATGCCAAAAGCCACCTGGCCAATGAGGGCTTTCTGTTCCGGTGTAAGCGCACGGAACCAGGCGGCCAGTTCCTTGACGCGCATCGACATGGCCTTGAAGTACGGCGTAAACGACACCGCTAAATCCATGCCGGCATTCTTCAGCTGGTTCATGGCAATCTGCATCTGCTCCGACGGGGTCAGCATCTTCTCATAGGCTTCCCGGGTCATGCCGGCAGACTGGGCCATCTGGTCCATGACCTTATCGAAGTCCCCGGCTCCCTTGCCCGTCAGGACCAGGATACTGTTCAGGCCCTCGACGGAGCCAAAGAGCTGGGCCATCTGTTCGGCATCGCCGCCTGTCGCCCGCTTCACTTCATCCAGGAACTTCACCCAGCCCACGCTCTGCAGATGAGCCGCATTGAACTCAAGGCCAAGGGACTGAGCCAGTTTCGCCGCTTCGGCAGACGGCTTCAGGATGTTGCTGTAAGCCGCCTTGAGTCCGGTAATGGCCTCGCTGGTCCGGATACCGTTCTTGGTCAGGACGGCGATGGACCGAACAGTTCCTGGGTACTGACATTGAGCTGTGCCGCAATGGGGATGACATTGCCCATGGACTGGGCCATCTCGCCAAAGGATGTCTTGCCGAAGTTCTGTGCCAGGAGCATCTGGTCCGTCACCGCCGTGGCTTCTTCTGCCGATTTTCCATAGGCATTGAGGACGGTCGTGACGCCGTTTACGGCAGTCGTCGTATCCGTGAACCCGCCTTGGCGGCGATGGTCATATCCTTGACAAAGCCTACGGCATGGGCCGCATCGACACCAGCGGAAATGGCCTGGTAGACCGATTCCGAAAGATCAGCGACACCTGCGCCCGTTTCATCGCTGACAGCACGAATCTCATCACTGACCTTCTGCATGGAAACGACCGTCGTGTCGACCAAAGTCGAAATCTTGGCGATACCGTTGCAAAGTCGCTGTGCAGCTTGAAGCCTGCCGTTGCGGCTGCCAGGATGGGGGCTGACAGCAGGGCCATCTTGTCTGATAAGCCGGAAATCTTGCTTCCCGTCTGCTCGATGCTCTTCGCCGTCCGTTTCTGGATGCGCTCATGCTCCGTCAGCTTGTCCGACAGTCCGCTGACCGATTGTTTCGCCGCCGCCATCTGGGTCTTCATGGTCCCCAGGCTGGCATTGACGCTACGCACGGTCGGCGTGAACAAATCCCGCAGCCGGATGGCGGCATCGATGACATTATTGGCCATGCTGTTTCACCTCTCAATGTTGTTACAGATATTAAAAATATAGTAAGATAAAAGAAATCTATCGTTACGGAGGAATTCCAATGCGCTATTTCAATGAAACAGAAAAAAAGATTAGCTGAACGATATCACCATATGGAGCTTGGTACTTGCAAAATTTGTGAAGAATGTCACAAGAAAGAACATTTATCCTTACCGATTGGCTGCTGGTGCGTAGGTTCCGATTTTAATAAAACTTCCAAGAGAATTCTATTTGTCGGTAAAAATGCCAGAAACAATCCTGGCACGATTGAAGACGGCTTCCGCAATCCCTTTCAATATACCGTGAATCTCTGTGGAACAAAAGCTGGCCATATTGGAGCTATACTCGTGCTATCACTCAGAGAATATTCGGTGACGATTCTATAGAACACATCGCATTTACCAATATTGTCAAATGCAACAATTCCGGAGGAAGGATACTACCTCAGATTTTGTAAAATCCAACTGTATCCTAAACCTAAAAGTCCTTCAGCAGGAATTAAAGGTAATACATCCTACTCATATCATTTTTTATACATCTTGGTATTATGACGATTACATCCCTAACGTTTTTGACCGTTATAATATTCATTACAACGGTTCTAAAGACATTGGGAAAAGAAAAATGCCCTGGCAGGAAGCCATTTCCACTCTGGGCAATCAAACCTTTCATGTACTACGTGTCGGCCACCCACAATGCAAGAAAAAAAGCGACTTCGTCTATGAAATATCTAAGTGGCTTGAGCCTGCCTTATGACTTTATGGCAGATAGCCGTATTTTCAGCAGTTAATCCGATAATGCTGAAGATACTTTTTTATCGCGTTCTTCCATCTCATAGCGGATGAAAGCATACAGCACCTGCCGTTCGCCGTATCCCAGTTTCATGACCGCTGACGGCAGCAGGTGATGCTCCCGGAACAATAGATACATCGCCTGCACCTCGCCATCGGTCCGAATCAGTTTTTTACGGCTTTGTCCGCCTTTTCCTGGGTCGTATAGCCGTTAAGTTCTGTAATCTGTGCCGTAAGGTCGCAATCTCGCCTGCCAGGAAGAGCTTGCGGATGATGTCACCAGGAAGTACGGCCCCGAATTTTTCCAGCAGATCCTTGTTCTTGAGGTCCGGATCGGCAATCCCCGCCAGGAGCGTCTGAGTCTGCATCTGATAAATGTCGATATTGTCGGCGCTGCCGTTGGTGAAGTCCACGGCCATCTTCTGGATATCGGCGTAGCGTTCCGGGTCGATGGCCCGGAGCGTGATGATAAAATCGAATCCGAACAGCTTCGAGAGCCGTTCCATCTTCACTTTCTTTTCAGGCCGTTCGGCCAGCTTGTTCACTACATCTGCTTTCAGCAGTCGGTCTACCATATTCATGTGCTTGTTCTCCTTATGCTAAATCCAAGAGGTCCCAATCCGAAAAAGTGAAGCTGTAGCTTTCCTCGCCCATCTTGTCCACTTCCCAATCCGCCAGGATCAGGCTGTCAAAGGTCGCATCCTTGATGACGATGCGTTCGCTGCCAATGGCGTCCTTATCGTCAAGGACGGATACGATGGTCACGACGGTCTGCTTGCCCGCCTTGATGTTGTCGTTCATCTTCTTGATCATGTAGCTCGAGACTTTATGGAGCTTTAGCTGCCCTTTGCAGTCATAGCCCGTGACCTTGTAGCCCTTGCCGACATGGCGGAGCATCTTCACTTCTTTCTTAGTCAGTGTGACCTCGGCCTTGAAAGCCGTGGCTTCGGCCATGAGGTCGCCGTCGATATAGAGGTCGGCATACTTGCCATTCATCACCCGTTTGGCTTCCATGCTGTTCACTGTACTTCACCTCCTCAGATATTGACGGCAATCGTGACATCTTCCATGGCATCCAGGAGTGAAGCATCTACGGCGATGAAGACATTGCTGCCTATGTTGGCCAGCTTGATGTCCATTTCCGACATGTCCGCCAGTTCCTCTTTCGTATATTTGCCATTGGATGCCAGCCAAATCTTCGTGGATTCCACATCGATATAAGCCGTGTTCTGCCCCTGTTCCAGCAGGCCCTCCTGGGCCAGCTGGTCCAGATAGCCCTGGATAGCCGTCACCAGAAGACATCGGTTGGCATAGCTATTGGCATACTTGCCAAGGTAATGGTCCTGGGCTGTGGTGCGGATATCGTCATACATCATGTCCATCAAATCGACGAGCTTGATTTTCTGGAAAGATACGCCTTTCCCCTGGACTGTCGTGACCAGGGAGTTGATGCCGCGGCCCAGCTTGACCTTTTCCCCGTCAAAGAAGAAGAATAGCTTGCCGGCATCCGTCATGGTATCCATTTCTTCCTTCGTCCAGACGTCGCAGCCAATGACTTCCGGCAGCGGCGCATACGTACAGGCAATGGTCATCGGCGTTCCTGCGATGATGCCCGCGATGCGCCCGCAGTACTGGGCCGTCGTGTAGGTCTTCGTTTTCGTGCGGATGACCTTGTTGACGAAGTTGATGACTCCTTCCGTATCCGCCGTGCAGTCCGGCAGGACGGCCTTGATGCGCTTATTCTTATTCGTCCGCATCCCCTTGATCCAGGTCGCGATAGTGTCGATGTGGTTTTCTTCGATGTCCGGGATGACCAGGTAATCGAAGCGCTTGTTCTCGATGGCCTTGAGGACATCGGTATAATCTTCTGCATCCTTGCTGATGATTTCGGCGATGACCTTCTTCGGACTGTTCACGTAGCCGCGAAGGGTCAGTTCCAGCTGCTCACGGTTGCTGTCTGAGAGTTCTTTGGGAATGTCATCTGCCGTATACAGGTTCACTTCCGTCTGGGACGGCAGTGTCTCTTCTTTCAGAATCAGAAGGACAATACCGCGTTCGCTGCGTTCGACGGCACTGATGCCTTTTTCTTTGAACGCGATATTAATGGATGGCATTTTCATGGGTTACGTCTCCTTTCCCTGATACCGCTGATGCAGTACCTTCATGATTTCTGCCGTTTCTTCTTTTTCCCGGGCGTCATAGTACTGGAAGGTCAGCGTCAGACGCCCGCCGTCATTGTCCGTCCCCATCAGCTCCTCACTCATAGACACGACAGGGAGATAACGATTGCCGACTTTCAGTCCGTCCCGGAATAAATTTTCCGCAGCAAAAAGCACGGCGTAGATGGCCGTGCTTTTTTCCTGCTTCTTCGGCAGATACGTAATGTAGAGGTCCGTATCCCGGTAGACCTCATTTTCTTTCTGCGGCGTCGCTACCGTCATCGTCTTCAGGAAGAAGGCCGGCGGCGCAAAGCCTTCCTTGACTTCCTGCAGGTAGACGGGATACGGGAACCGCTCTTTGAGTTTCTGCTGCACCGCCTGCAGGATATCGAGGTCATGGATCATGTGCCGCCTGCTTTCTTGAGGAGCTTCTTCGTGAGTCTCTCCAGCCCCGACTGCAAGTCGCTGGCTTCGAACTGCTTGACGGATTTCTCCGTATAGTGCCGGCCTTCATAATAGCCAACGGTCCTGCCGCCCGGCGTTTTCTTGACATGGCCGTTATTCAAGAGGTGATGGACCGGATGCCTGTTGACCAGTTCATAGGTCAGCTCCGAACCGTTATAGCCCGTTACCTTGTGCTTCCATCCCTTCTTCAGCTTGCCCGTACTGCCTTCCGGGGTCTGATTCACACATTCCTTCTTCAGTTTGTTGCCAATCGTTACCAGCCCCTTTTCAGCAGTTCCTGGAAATTCCTCAATCGCAGAGAGCAGTTTGCCGGACAGCTCGTCTATTCCCTGGATATCCAAATCACCCCTGCTCATCGTCCTGCCCCCTGGTTTCTTCCGTACAGTACAGTTCCAGAGATTCATGGCGCATATACGGGTCTACTATGGTATCGATGTCGTAGAGGTGATCCTGATACTTCACCTTCATATCGTGGGTGACACCCGGACGCCAGCGAATGGTGATCTTGCTGTACTCCGTGTCCGCCTTGCTTCCATCTCATAGAACACTTTGCCCCGGGCAGGCTCGATGGATGCCCAGCAGCGGTACACTACGACGTCGGCCTGGGTATCGAAACCATATTCATCCGTCACGGCCTGCTTTCCCAGAATCTCAATCCGTTTATTCAAAAGTCCCGTCTTCATGGGCATCCCCCTTTTCAAAAACAGCTCCGCCGGACCCCGAACAGCAGCCAGCGCAGACGTTTCAAAAGGCCTGCGTAGTCCGCTTCCTCCCGGTGCTCATATAAAAAAGCCGCAGCGAAGAGAATCGCTTCGTGAAAAACCACGGGATTCTCTTCGGCATCGGCTTCCTCGCAGCGGGATATATCCAGGCAGAGGGCCTGGGCTGTTTCCAGGGAAGACTGGATGACGTCATCATTACTCGTGTCATCTTCATCAATCCGCAGGTATTCCCTGGCTTCTTCCAGCGTCACAATCATGGCTTATCCCTTCGCTTTCATCTCCAGGGCCTTGACCGCTTCCTTGAGCATCAGCATGCCATCGACGCGCTGGCTGGCAAGGAAGCCGATCTGGCCGTTGGCGGCATACAATTCGTTAAGCCGCTTGAAGGAGCGGTATTCCCGGTCGGCAATCCAGTAGTAGCTGAAGTCCCCGAAGAGCATGGGACGGTTGCCCGCGGCCAGTTCCGGTGCAAAGGAAGTGCAGTAGCAGGGACGGTTCAGGATGGTATCCGGTGTGCCTGCCGTGACAGACGGCTGCCAGATGTAGTTGCCGTTGTTGTCCTTCACCTTGCGCAGGGCCTTGATGGTTGCATCGTTCAGGAGCCAGACAGCCTTGCGGCGGTACGGGATGCGCAGGGAATGATAGAGGTCGATGACATCATCGAAGGTAATAGAAGCCGTCGTGACCGTCACCCCCACTTCGACAGACGGGAAAACGCCGGTCGGCTTGTTCTTTCCCGTCGCCTACCAGGAAGGCTTCTTCTTCCTTCGTACCGATACGGCGGGCAAATTCACCGGCGATATAGCTTTCCAGGTCGA
>ENA-OQBT01000641-OQBT01000641.1-human-gut-metagenome-genome-assembly--contig:-NODE-641-length-19619-cov-2.566951_pt1 | contig 19619 bp, 20 predicted proteins | sample MGYA00242749_ERZ504557 | MGnify/ENA primary metagenome ERZ504557 (study PRJEB26092, sample SAMD00036243) | human gut metagenome | host: Homo sapiens | study: EMG produced TPA metagenomics assembly of... | reverse complement strand
TTACTTGATCACTCTGATTCCTGCTTCACTTGCAACCAATGCTTTTGTTGCAATCTGATAAAATAATGATATCTCAATCACCCCAGTGATCATCTTTAAGTTTTTGTCAATCTCTTCTAGTTCTGGTAACGTGTCATAATAAACTTCCAGTAAATGTTCATCACGTTTCTTCACTGTTGCACCCATTGCTTCCACCTGACTTGTCACATGGTTCACTGCTTCTGGAATAATGTCTAATACAACTGGTACTTTATTATTTAACTTATCTGTTACTTTCGTTTCATCGACCAGTAATACATATTCTTTTGCCATCTTTGCAATAATCTTCTCTAATGTATGAATTCCGCCTCCACTTTTATATGCATTAAGATCAGAATCAACCTGATCACAACCGTCAAATGCAATTTCGATCTCTTTTACTTCTTTGGTATCAACAATTTCTAATCCAAGCTTTTTACATACTTGTGCTGTATGATCTGATGGTGTCACAACTTTGACATCTTTCCCTGCTTCTTTGATATCTTCTGCAAGATAACTGATCGTCTCTCCACCACCAAGTCCGATAATCCCATGATCTGGCACAAGATCAAGTGCCGCTTTTGCACATAAACGTTTCACTTTATTCCTCCTTTGTTTTTGCAAAGTTTTATTTTATGCTTTTATTTTATCATGAAGTTTTATTTTGTCAATCCTACATTGCATTTTTTTTTGATTCATTATAAATAATAATAAAAAAGAAAGGATTTTTCGTTATGAAGAAAACCATAAAAGACCTTTTTAAACTGATCACTGCCATTCGCTACCGTTGCTGGTATTTTATATGTTGCTCGTGATCAGATCAAAGCGATCATTGCAAAGATCAAAGAAGTATCCGATGATGATTTTGACGATGATTTCGATGACGAATCTTTTGATGATGACTCTTTTGATGATGATGAGATTTTCCCTGAACCATCAAAGACGACAGGATTATGTTTCTATCAACATCACAGATACTGATGATGATGATCCATCCGTAGTTGAAGAAGAATCACAAGAAACAGAAACTCCATCCGAAGAATCTGACGAAAAAGAATAATTCGTAAATCGAAAAAAGACAGATGAGAAGAATCACCTCATCTGTCTTTTTTTCTTATATCATCACGACCCTTCTTTGGAATTTTGACTTTTTTCGCTTTTGAATATTTTCCAAAGTATTTCTTGGATTGATATGTTTTATATGCACGTACTTTCACATAATACGCCTTTTTTCTTTTTAATTTTCGACTCTTATACGTACGGGTCCGATTACCTTTATATGTTTTAACAACTTTATACTGGCCTTTCTTTCCCTTCTTTAAATACACTTTATATCCACTGGCTCTGCTTACTTTTTTGATTTTTACTTTTATTCTTCTTCCTGATCTCTTTGCCTTTATCACTGGTTTCCCCGGTTTTGTGATACATTTTGCGATATTGGAAGATGAACCATTCACAACCTTGCATAAATTCCCAGCATCTGTGTACGTAATAGAACGATATGGCACAATCTTATAACAATACGTCTTCCCAGATTTTAACTTAGAATCTGTATAGGAAGTCTCCTGTGTTGAAACTGTTTTTATCTTTTTATATTGCTGTTTCCCAGAATCATAACGATAGATCGCATAACCACTGACACGATCAAGTTTCTTCCACTGAAGAAAAATCTTTGATGTAGATTTTATATTTGCCTTTAATGTCATCTTATCTAACGGCTTGATCGTTGCCTGATGTCCTAGTCTCACAAAATCTGTGACTTCTCCGATGATACATCCGTCTTCATATTCAATCATCAGATCATCGAACACACACTGCTTTGTATCTAAACTGTATTGATACAGGTCATTGACCAGTTCTTCTTTTAACTGCTTAATATAAGATGGTTTCAGACTGATATTTACTGTGTTATAGGCCTTGGGACTTTGATTCTGAGCTTGATATCATACGATCCATCCGAAAACGTATAATTTCCATTATGATCTAAATGAAATGCTTTCACTCCCTGATTGCCTTGTGACTGATAGGTAAAAGAAATCTGTGCATTATCTTGATACACATCAACAACACCAGAGGAGCGATATTGCTCTCCATCTAAAACACCCCATGTACCAGACCATGAACTTAATGTTTGAAATCCTGTATCATGCACATCTCTTATGTATGGTGTCATATAAGCGATCGCAATCTCCCTGATCACGTCATTGCCTTTTTTTACAAGAATCTTCCCATCCCAGTTTAAATCCGTGGAAACATACCGATTTGAAAAATTCACACAAATCTTTGCGGTATTCTTAGACGCAGATATAAGCTCAACCTCAAGATCCTTTTTTGCCTGTTCATTTGAATCATCGATCAAAACTTCGATGTCACTTAGATCAACCGTCTCCGAAGTAAGACATAAAATACGGTCTTTCGGCATCATGATCGCACCTTCTCGGTCCCTTGTAGTTGCAGACAATGTATATACTGTCTCTCCTTTACTATTCGTAAACGGCACATCTTTATCATTCTCAGATTCCTGTGTTACCTTGACCAGATTTTCTGTCTTCTCTCCATTCTCCTGTGCATATACTGTTACATTCAAACTTATGATCAGTATGAAGACAAACAAAAGTATATTCTTCGCTGTTCTCATCAGTTTTCCTCCATTATTCAAAAAGAATCCTGCAAAGCAGGATTCTCCACATTTAAAACGGCTTATCTTGTTGCCTCATTTAACATTCTCTTAAGATCATCCACACTGTAATGATAATGTGTATTACAGAAATGGCAGTTTACTTCAATTGGCTCTCCATCATCAATCATGTTCTGAATCTCTTTTTTTCCAACAGAAATCACTGCTTTTTCTACTCTCTCTTTGGAACAGTTACAATGAAATTGTGTTGGAACTTTCTCATAGATCTTCATATCCATATCACCTAAAAGATCCTCCATCATCTTCTCTGGTGTATGTTCATGCTCTAATGCATAAGTTACGGATTTGAATTCTGCGATCTTCTTCTCTAACTTACTGATCGTCTCTTCCTCTGCATATGGCATCATCTGAATGATAAATCCACCTGCCTGACGAACCGTGTTATCTTTGTTCATTAAAACTCCAAGTGCTACAGATGTTGGAATCTGCTCACTTGCCGCAAAATAATATGTTAAATCTTCTGCGATCTCTCCAGATACTAAATGTGTCTGTCCTGAATAAGGCTCTTTTAATCCAATATCCTTGATCACTGTCAAAACACCTAGATCTAATGCTTTCCCAACATCTAATTTCCCTTCTTTACTTGGAGGAAGCATCACATCTGGATTATTTACATACCTTTCACATTTGCCTTAGAATCAGCTGTTACTGTCAACCCACCGATCGGTCCACTGCACTGAATCTGTAATGTGATCACATCACTGTCATTCTTACACATACTTCCCATCATAGCTCCGGCTGTTAATAATCTTCCAAGTGCTGCCGTTGCTACCGGACTTGTATTATGTTTCTGTCTTGCTGTCTCCACGACATCTTTTGTATATGCAGCAAAAAAACGAACCTGGTCATTTGCTGCTGTTCCTCTGATAATATAATCGTTCATCTTTTTTCCTTTCAATTTGCAATATAATATAATCTTTGTGTATCTTCTTTAACTTCATCCATTGTCTCTGCATCCAGAACACGCACGGATGAAAATCCCGCTTCATAAAGAAAGCTTACAACCTCTTCTTGTTCGTAAGCTTTCTGTAAATGTAATTCTTCGTACTTGTTATATGTACCTTGCTCATTCTGAATAAACAGGCTCAACTGATATTCATTGATGCGTTCTTCTTCATCATAAAAATTATCCCAGATAAAACTCGCATCCTCACGGTCTTCTGCAAATGTATTGCATGCAAGGATCTCTTTATACTTATAATGACTGTTCATATCAAATACAAACACACCATCTTCTTTTAAAAATTCTCTGACTCTTCTGAATGCTTCTTTTAAATCCTCTTCCTCAAGAATATAATTCATACAATCGCAGATACTAACTGCTGCATCTACTTGCTGTGGAAGTTCTAATGACACCATATCCTGCAATACATATAAAATATGATCATCCTCTTCACTAGCCGCGATCTCCAGCATATCCATAGAATTATCAACAGCCGTAACCTGATAACCTTCTCTTGCAAGCTTTCGTGCCATCTTTCCTGTCCCACATCCAAGATCTAATACCTGTGCATCTTTATCAATCTTATATTCTTTGAATATATTTAAAATATTTAAAAGCCATTCATCATATGGGGTCTGATCCATAAATTCATCATACACCCTTGCAAAATCTCTGTAACTTTCCATCTTATCCTCTTATAGTAATGGTGCCAGTAATCGTAAGACACTCTGTGTCAATGTTTTTCTTAAATTTCCTTGACACATCTCTTTTGTGATCCTCTGGCTGATCTCAAATGTTTTCTCCATATCATGTTTTAACTGCATAACTGCATCATTCTTATACATAAAAACACCATTTTCAAAATGCAGATAAAGGCTTCGATAATCCATGTTGATCGTTCCAACTGTTGCCACCTTATCATCACTTGCAAAACACTTTGCATGAATGAACCCAGGAGTATATTCATAAATATGAATTCCAGCTTCCACCAACTGCTTATAATAAGATTGTGTCAATAAGAATACTAACTTCTTATCTGGAATTCCAGGAGTTACGATCTTTATATCAACCCCTCTTTTGGCAGCAAGGCAAAGAGCTGTTGTCATCTCGTTGTCAATGATCAGATATGGGGTGTAAATATAAACATAATGATTTGCAGTATTAATGATATTTAAATATACGTTCTCTCCAACGATCTCATGATCCAATGGATTATCCGCATAAGGTTGTATAAATCCCTTTCCTTTAAAGGCATCTTCATAATGCTTATGTGGAAGGAAGGCTCCATATCCTTCATCTGTCTTACGGATCGCATTCCATACCTGCAAAAACATAACAGTGAAATTCCACACTGCATCTCCCGTCACCTTAAGTCCAGCATCTTTCCAATATCCAAAACGTTCAACCTTATTAATATATTCATCAGATAAATTCAATCCACCGGTATATGCTGTATGCCCATCGATCACAACTACTTTTCTATGATCTCTGTTATTCCATGCCGTTGAAACAAATGGTTTGATCGGATTAAATGCCATCGCCATGATCCCAAAACGCTCAAGCTCTTTGTAATATTTATAAGGGAGCAGATCCACACATCCTACATCATCGTACATAAAACGTACTTCGACACCATCATTGACTCTGTCTTTCAGAACTTCCAAGATCGTATCCCACATATATCCTCTTGAAACAATAAAAAATTCCATAAAGATATAATGCTTTGCCTTCTTAAGATCCTCGATCAGTTCTTCAAACATTGCCTCTCCCGATGGATAATACTTCGCATCGGAATTCTCGTAAATCGGATATCCACCATACTGATCTATATACTTTGCCTGTCCTGCGACTGATAATCTTCCTGTTCCAGTCGTTCCATCACTCCATAATCCTGTCCAAGCAGAAATTCTGTATCCTTGATCGACTGTTCAAGTTCTATACGGAGCTTCTTCGCTGGCTGCTTATCTCCCAGGACCAGATACAAGAATCCGCCAAAAATCGGAAATAAAAGGATCGGTATCGTCCATGCAAGTTTATACGCCGGATTATCATCTTTATTCGCAATATAGATCACAACAGCAATACTGAATATGCGAAATACCCATTCGATCACTTTAGAATATTCTCCGATCACCACAACCATATAGGTCATCCAGATCATCTGTAAAATGATCGCAACGGTCACGAATACCAGTCTTCGAAGTAAAAGTTTAAGAATTTTTTGAAATTGGTTTTGTTAAATGTTCTGCTATCTTCATCTTACGTCCTTACCTTCTTCAAAAGCTACTTCTTTTCATCTTAACATAGATACCACTCAATTTCAATTTTTATTTCATGAATCCTGACATCATGCAGCCGCCCGCTGCCCCGCATTCCATGATCTTTGTAATATTTTCTTCATCAATTCCACCAATTCCATACACCGGAATCTTGACCGCATTTACCACATCCGTCAAAAATTCAAGTCCCCTTGCGGCAGACCTTTTTTACAATCTGTCACAAAGACATGTCCTGCAAACACAAAATCCGCCCCCAGTTTCTGTGCTTTTATCGCCTCTTCTGGCTTATGGATCGATGTGCTGACACATTCAAAATCAGACAGATTCCCTGCTTCTTTTAAAAATACCGGATACGGAAGATGAATCTTCTTGATCCCAAGTCTTCTTGCCACATCGATAAAATTATGAATGGTTAAGGAAGCACCGTTTCTGTCACAGATTTCCTTACATTTCTCTGCGATCTCATAGTACTCTTCTTCTGACAGATCCTTTTCTCTTAATACGATCGTTTTCACATCTTTCTTTGACAGATCCTCGATCACATCAAAAAATGGTCGTTTACATAGATTTCTATTTGTCACTGCGATAAAACATGGTTTGTTCATTTTAACTTCCTTTCGTATTTTCCTGACTTTCCTTCTGCTTTCTTATCTTACGGTTCATGATCCCGCCTAATCTTCCTGTTTCACTGGCTGATAATGACTTCCATCCACTCTTCTTTAGTTGATCAAGCAGACCAAGTTCTGCAGCAGTTTCATATTTTAACCGTTCCATCTCATTCATTTCTTCGAATGTCTTTTCTATAAAATCCTTTTCCTTTGGCATGATCTTCTTCCTTTCTGATTTGTCATTTTCTATTCTTAGAATATGACAAATCAGAAATTTCATACATGCACGGGAATTGTTTTTTGCCAGGGTTACAGAATAAATGTAAATTTCTTTTACACACTTTCCTGTGATCTTTTCCAATGCTTGTTGGTAAGATTCCATCTGTGCACGATAACGTCTGATCAAAATATCCTCTTCCCCTTCTCTGACCCGGTCTGTTTTATAATCTACCAAAATAATTTTATCTTCTTCCTCAAAATATACATCAATAATTCCCTGAACAACAACAAAATCATCCGTTTTTGCATCTTTGTTCATGTCAGAAAATGGAATTCCCGTCACAAACTGCCGTTCTTTATAAAGCAGTTTCTTCTGTGCTGCCTCTTTCATCCTCTTCCCAAGTTCTGATCTCGTCAGAGCGAGGATTTCTTTTCGATAGATTACTTTTTCATATTCTTTTTTTAATTTTCCAAGAGAGATCCATCTTTCGATATCTTCGTTTAAACTTTTCATTGTATAGTCTTTGGAAAATCTAGTAATTCAAAAACTTTGTGAATGATCGTACCTTTGGATGCTGCTGAAATCTTTTCAGTTTTCTTGACAAATGATGGTATCCTTTTTTCTTTCTCCATAAAAACAGATGAATACATCACTTCCTCAGTATCTGCTGCCTGACTCATACGTTTGATCTCTGATACAGAATATTTTAAACGACCTTTTGTCTCTGCCTCATTACGGTAATGATATGCAAAGCTCTCTTTCAACACTTTTACATTTTCTTTTGGAATCTGATCATTTAGACGTTCATAGAAGATCTGGCGGTTCATCTCATGAAAAAGTTCATTTCCTTCCTGCTGCCACAAAAGATCTTCCAGAGTATAGATTTTCAATCGATAATCCTGTTTTGGAACCATCGGAAGTGCCTTTTTGATCCAGTCAAAATAACTCCTTCCGCTCAAACGATCGATCGCTGTGATTTCTCCTTTTGCATTCCAGTCAATATCATCTTTCTTGATTCCAGTCAAGATCAGTTTTTCTTTTGCCCTTGTCATCGCAACATAAAGAACTCTTAATTCTTCTCCTAAAGACTCTCGTGTCATCTGATTTTTGATCAGATTCTTTAAGATTGTCTTCTTTCTTGTACGATAAATGGGATCAATATGATCTGCTCCGATAAAATAATCTCCGTGGAAGATCATACTTCCATTCCCATCCCTTAAATTAAATTTCTGATGGATCTTTGATACAAAAACAATCGGATATTCCAATCCCTTACTTTTATGGATACTAGAAATACGGACCAGATCCTGATCTTCGCTCATCGTATTTGCCTCTCCATAATCCATATCATATTCCCTGCACTGTTCGATAAACCGCACAAAATGAAACAATCCCTTGATCTGGCTGCTTTCAAAAGCTTTTGCCTGTTCAATGAGCATCAGGATATTTCCTTGACGTTTCTTTCCTTGTGGCATGGCTCCTGCATAATGATAATATCCACTTTTTTCCAGAGCAAGCCAGATTAACTGTGTTAATGGCAGATATGTCTTGGCATCCCGTAACAACTCAAGCAATTCCAATGCCTTCTTTGATTTTTCCATCGTTTCTTTCGTCTCACAAAGACATTCATAAAGAGAATCTTTTTCTCCGTCTACCTTTAATCGTCCTAGTTCTTCCTCTGACATCCCGATCATTGGAGACCTTAAGACAGCTGCAAGATCAATATCCATATATATATTATCAACTACAGACAATAAACTTAATAACGTGCGGATCTCCACCGTATCAAAATACCCTTTCTGATTATTTGCAAATGCTGGGATTCCCGCATTCATCAATTCTTTCTGGATCACTTCCGCATTTGTCTTCATAGAACGAAGCAAAATAACGATATCACTGTATTTGGCTTTTCTTAAAATCATATTGCCTTCTTCATCTTTTCCAGTGACCATCATTGGATCTTCTCCATCAATCATCTCATGAATCTTTGTTGCGATCATTCTGGCTTCCAAAACAACTGCGTCTTCTTCCGAGTCTTTGACTTCATTAGATTCTAACAGTAACAGTTCTGTCTGTGCATCACATCCCTGTTCAAATTCCATCGTTGGAACAAGAGCAACATTTTGAGTATATTCGATATTTCCAAGATCTTCATGCATGATCTGGTAGAACACGTCATTGACAAATGTAAGGACCTCTCTGCGGCTTCGGAAATTATTGCGAAGCTCAATGAGCTGATATTCATCTCCCTTTTGCTGGTATCCATGATATTTTTCAAGAAACAGCTCCGGCCTTGCCAGTCGGAAACTGTAAATACTCTGCTTAACATCCCCCACCATAAACATATTATGACCGCCTTCGGATTCTTTAGATACACACCTTAAGATCGCATCCTGAATATAGTTACTGTCTTGATATTCATCGATATAGATTTCTTCGTATCCATCGGACTTTTCTCTTGCGATCTTACTTGGCACTGGATTGCCTTCCTCATCATAATGATCGATCAAAAGTTCCAGCGCAAAATGTTCCATATCGTCGAAATCCATGATATTTTCATTCTTCTTTTTCTCATCATAACGGATCATAAATTCTCTCGTCAGATCGATCAATCCTTTTAATGGACTTTTGATCCTTCTTAATTCATGAAAAATTTCTGACTCATTTTCATAAAAATATGCTGCTTTCAGATCATCAAGCAGATTGTACGCCTGATTTCTTTCATACTTACACTGATCCTGAAGCATTTCATCAATCTCATCTGTTTTTTTCTTACGTCCAGAAAGTCGTGGTTTCTCCATCTTTACAAAGCTTTCACATAATTCAGAAAATGTCTGTGCTTCTTTGATCTTTATGATGATCTCTAAATCTTTTCGCAGTGTTTTTTCATAAAAATATGGTCCACCAGGAGAAAGTGCCAGTTCTAATGCTTCCTGAATCGTATCATATGCACCCTCTATCGAAAATCTTGCATCTCTTAAGATAATCTTCATAAATGGTGCCTGATCAAACTGTTCTTTTGTCTCTACTGAAATATTTTCTTCTGCCTGATCAAGCCATTTTTCTGGTTCTCTGTGGCTTCTTGCATTTTCATATAACTTTAAAATATATTCACTGATGATATTATCATTTTTTCCTGGAGAATAAGATTCGATCAGATTGATAAAATCTTCTTCTTTTTTCTCATAAGCTTCTTCCAACAGATCATCCAATATTTCTTTTCTTATTGCAGATAATCTTCCTTCATCCCCCGGTGCTGTATTCGGATCAATACCAAGCACATAAAAATAATCACGGATCAGATTCATACAAAAACTATGGATCGTTGTGATCTGTGCCTTGTGGATCAATGACAGCTGCTTAACAAAATGCTGATTTCCTGGAAATTCCCGCACCTTTTCATCAAGTGCCGCCATAATCCTTTCTTTCATCTCCCCTGCTGCTGCTTTCGTAAATGTCACGACAAGCAGATGATCCACATCGATCGGATGTTTTTCGTCCGTGATCTTTTGTATAATACGTTCTACCAGTACCGCCGTCTTTCCAGAACCTGCCGCAGCAGATACTAAGATGTCGGCATCTCTTTGATCAATGACTTTCTGCTGTTGTTTGGTCCAAGGCATGTTTTCCCTCCTCTAGTGATACTTTCTTAATCTTCTCTACCTGATCAACACCATCTTCATAGGCGCAGATATTCTTAAACTCACAATACTCACAAGGTTTTCTTCCTTCATATTCATATGGCTTTATAGAAATATCTCCATGCATCAATGAATTTCCAAGCTCTGTCATTTTCTTTTCCACAATTCTTCCCAGATTGAACAACTGTGTTGTATTTAAAACAGAAGATCTCTTGTCATATCCATTCTTCGTTGCACGAACCGGCAGTGTCAGATATCCTTCTGATCCCGTATGTTCCATATGATCGATCAACTGAAAATCTTCATTGACGACGCCACTCATCTTAAGATCTTTTAAAATCTTATCTTCCGCCTCATTCTCGTGTTCTACATTGACGATCGGATCATCCAAATGAAAATAAAACATTCCTGCCGGATATACCCGCTTTCCTGTTTTCTTTTCGTATAATTCCATCATTGCGTTCATATAAATGATCAGCTGCATCTGCAATCCATGAAAAATCTTGGCAAAATCAAACTTCTGTTTACCTGATTTGTAATCGATGATCTTTAAATATTTATTTTCATCATCTTCTATACTGTCCATACGGTCAACCACTCCAGAAAAGAACATTTTCTCTCCATCTTCTAAAGCAAACGTCATGGAATCTAAATGATTTTCCTCTCCAAAGGCAATCTCATATTCTTCTGGTGTAAAATCACCCCTCTTGATATGTTGTTCCATCGCCCATACCGCTCGTTTAGAGATTCGTTTCATCCGCTCCAGGACATATTCATTTCTGTGGCTGCTCTCAAACAATTCTTTTTGAATATCCGTAACTGCCTGCTCGACCATCAGTTCTACAAATTCATCTCTTGATGTATCATCCGCAAACTTCCAATCACTGCGCTTTCCAACTAATTCCATCGTCTTATGGAAAACTTTTCCCATATCGGTCGGCAGGATTTCATACACCAGACGTTTTCGAAGTCTTAACCCATACTGCATAAAATGAGAAAATGCACAACCGGCAAACTTCTCCATTCTCGTTACACTTCCTGAAATCGTATCTCCATACAGATCATGAATCAGTTCCTTGCTCAATGGCAACGCCTGATTGGTGTAAAATCTTGCATCTACATAATCACCCACAGGTTCCAACTCTTTTAGAGCATGATATAACGTCTGCATCCATTTCATTTTCTCCGGATCATCGTCTCTTTCATCAAATTCCATCTCCTGCAGACAAAGAATCATCTGATCTAACGCTTCTTCCCTTGTATAGCCCGTCTGCACCTCTTCTTCCTGCATCGTAACCTTTAATTTTGGAAAAATGCGTTGAATCCTTTCAATAAAATAGGACGGACGGTTATTATTTCCTGCTGCATCCATCATGCGATAGGATAAATACAAACGATCGGTTGGTTTTGACACCGTAAGATACAAATAAAACTGTTCCATATAGCAGACTGTTTGATGCCAGGCGCCAGATTTATTCCATAGGTTTCAAGCACTTCTCTTTGATGGTCATTGACAACCCCTCCACCGCCATTGGCTGCAGGAATCACACCTTCATTGATACCTAGGAAAAATAAGATTTTTACTTCTTCGGTTCTCGTTCGTTTCATATCACCGATCATGACCTGATCAAGACTTGGCGGGATCACACCAATCTGCATCTCTTCCAGTCCACTTTCCAAAACACTTAAAAAGTCATCATAAGAAAGCTTTTCTTCTCCCAAAATCTCTGCCATCTGTTCTAACAGGTCAATGACCTGTTCATAAACCTTTGCATAGGTTGCTGCCGCAATGAGATCTCCTGACGCCTCAAACATCTCCTGTTTCTTTACCATCTTTCCTTCAACATCCAATGTTTCCAGAAATTCATATAGATAGATAAGCTTTCTCTTGACCGTACTGCCTCTTCGCTTTAATCCAGTTTTTAATGTTCCAACTTCCTCAATAAAACGAATCCTTAAGGCTTCCGCTCTTCCAACATCTTCATCGGAAAATAACTTCGATGCAAATGGGCGGTTCCATCTGGCAAATCCACGAATTCCACAAGCCAGCACATAATTTTCCAGAAAATCTGCTTCTTCCATTGTAAAATTCGAGAAACCTGATTTTAAATAACGAAATACCATATCATATGAAAAATCTTTCTGGATCATCTTCAGAACAGAAAGGAGTGTTTCTATACATGGATTATTTAACAGTTTTCGATTCACATCTACGAAATATGGAATATGCAGATCATCAAAACTTTTTTCCAATTCATTTTGATAGCTGTCAAGATCCGCTGTTAATACAACAATATCTTTATATCGATATCCTTCTTCCCTCACAAATCGTTCAATCTCATTTGCCACTGTTCTACTTTCCTGCCTTGGATTCATAAAACAACGGATTTTAATATCTTCTGGTTCATCCTTGTATATCTCATATGGATAACGCTCGATATTCTGCTCCAGATGGCGTAATTCCTTAGAATCTCTCTCATCCGGCCAACAGATGATATCTGGCATCACCGGGGTTCCTGCATCCTGCGCAAGTTTGATCAGTTCATATTTTTCTTTCTTCGACATGGCGAATAGTTCGTATTCATGGTACTGACTTCTCACATAACGTCCATCTAAAGTCAATCCAACATATACATTTTTCCCGATCTTTAATAACTTTTCCAGAACTTTTCTCTGGATCGGTGTAAATCCTGTAAATCCATCAAGATAAAATGTCGCATTCTTTAATTTCTCTGATCGTTCCACTTTCTGTGCCAGAACATCTAACAATTGTTCAGAGATCAAGTATCGTTCCTTGATGTAATCTTCAAAATTCTCCATCACAAGAAGAATATCTTCCATCTTTGAGCGTAATCCTTCTTCTTTCATCCCATCTGTAATCTTCTTTAAATCTTCCATGGACACGTCATACTGATAGACCTCTGCAAAAAAAGATTTTAATTCATCAATAAATCCCTGTTTTTTCATGCTGGACGCAAATACTTTTAATTCTTCTTTATGCTGCTCCATAATCTTTCGGATCACCATAGATTTTCCTTCATCTTCCAAAAGGTCTTTCGGAATATATGATAATTCTTCGAATACACGATAAGTTAATCTGAAAAATCCCACCACATCAATGTTAAACGTTCCATGACGTGGATGTCTTGTAACCAGTTGTTTTTGTGCATTTAGCGTTGACTGGTCCGGCACAATAAAAAAGAACTCCTCATCTTCGTGTTCCATGGAGTCTTTGATCATCTGATCATAAATAAAATCTGTTTTTCCGGATCTCGCAGACCCTAGTATAAACTGTAATGCCATATCATTTCCTCCATTTTCTATCATTATATCTTATCCTTTATTTTCCGTAAAGATGTTCTAAATATCTCATTCCATTCATAAACTATAGATAGAATCTTTTAGGAGGATAACTATGTCATCAAAAACGAAAATTGTCGTATTAAAAGCACGGGAACTTATTTACACCGGAATCTTTATCTTACTTGGAATACTTTTGATCTTACTTTTGATCTTTATGTTTGTTCCTTCCCATAAATCAAAGAAAGCAAAAGAAACTTCCGGTTACACACAAGGTGTCTATTCTTCTCCATTAAAACTTGGAGAAAACGAATTAGAACTTTCGGTCACGGTAAAGGACGGCAAAGCAAGATCGATTTCTTTAAAACATTTAAATAAATCTATCAAAACAATGTATCCTCTGATCGAACCTTCTCTAAATGAAATCAATAAACAACTTCCAAAAGTTCAAAATATTGATGATATCAAATTTGACGGGCAAAGCAGTATACGTATACATTATTAAAACAAGCGATCAAAAATGCATTAAAGAAGGCACAGGATTAACACCCCTGTGCCTTCTTTTTATTTCTTATATTCTTCTAATTTCTCTGTTTTTGTATTTCGTTTGTAGATCTTTCCTGTATCTTTATCTACATAGAAATCTCCGTATTTCTTCCCAGAATCATCGGATGTATCATAGATTTCAAAATGATATCCACTGGCTCCATCCTGTATTCCTGTTCGTCTTTTGTCTCATTTCTAACTTCATACTTACCATCTTTATCGTCATTTTGCAGACGGTTTAATAAATAATCATGTGCATCGTCATAGTTATCAAAACCATTTGCGATATCATCTACCGCATCTCCAACTCCATCTGCCACATCATCAACGGCATCCTCAGCATCGTCTACCAGATTATCTTCCGTTGTACCTGATGCATTATTATTTTCTGTTGTTCCTTTTGTCGTAGAATCCTTTCTGCCGTTGCCACATCCAGTAAATACAACGGATACTGCAAGGATCAGTGTAAACAAAAGACTCGTAAGTTTTAACGTCTTTTTCATCTTCTATCTCCTTTTCTCTTTAACATCTTGATACTTATATTCTGTCCAGAAGAAAAGAAAATATTTATTTTGATATGAAAAATTCTTATTTTTGTTTTATATTTTGGCTGATCTTATTTTCTTGTAAGCTTCAGTGCGATCTTATCTCCGATCCATTGTCCAACCTGAACAATGATGACAAGTGCAACAACTGTTACTAATAGCACTCCTGTCTGATAGCGGTTATATCCATACATGATCGCAAGATTACCGATCCCGCCGCCTCCAACAGCTCCAGCCATTGCTGAATATCCGATCACACTAACAAAAGTTACAGTTAAAGCACGAACCAGTGCTGGTGTTGCTTCTACAAATAAAACCTTACGAATAATAAGAGGCATACTTGCTCCTGTTGCAACCGCTGCTTCGATCACACCCTTATCAACCTCACTAAATGCACCTTCCACAAGTCTTGCATAGAATGCGATTGCTGCGATTGCCAAAGATACAGATGCTGCGATTGGTCCGATACTTGTTCCTACAACCAGTCTTGCCAACGGCTGTAATACAATGATCAAAATGATAAATGGCAAAGACCTGATCACATTGATGATCGTTCCTGTAATGCCATTAACTACCCTGTTTTTATAAAAAATCGGATTCGATGCCAGATGTAATACTAGTCCTAAGATCGTTCCAAGGATTGCTGCTGCGATCATGGAGATCAATACCATCTCAAAGGTCTCAAAAGATGCCTGGGCAAATTCTGACTGGATGATCTCTAATGTTTCATTCATATTATCTTCCTCCTAACCTCTCTAATTTATATACATTCTTACTAATGTATTCTAATGCTTTCTTACGTTCTGCATCTTCTCCTCTAAGGATTACGATCAACATACCAAATGGTTTATTCCTGATGTAATCGACTTTCCCATTGATGATATCCATTGTAATATCATAGTTCTTAGAAGCAACACTGATCACAGGATCATAAGAATCATCTCCTGTATAACTTAAACGAAGGATCTCTTCATTTGTTTTTGCTTTTAATCCCTCTGGAACCTCTACATTTAATACGCGTTGTACCAGACTCTTTGCAATATCTGACTTAGGATTTGCAAAGGCAGAATAGATATCTGTAACTTCTTTCAGCTTTCCATCTTCCATAAACGCAATACGATCAAATAATTTCTTTGCTACATCCATCTCATGTGTGATAAATACGATCGTGATATGTGTTTTTTCATTGATCTCTCGTAATAATTCCACGATTTCTTCTGTATTCTCAATATCCAATGCGGAGGTTGCTTCATCGCATAACAGGATATCTGGATTGTTCGCTAACGCTCTTGCAATCGCAACTCTTTGTTTCTGTCCTCCACTTAAGTTTGCTGGATATGCATCTGCCTTTTCTGGAAGATGTACGATCTCTAAGAGTTCTTTCACTCTGTCTTTGATCTTATCCTTTGGATAGTTATTGGCATACAATGAAAATGCAACATTTTCCGCGATCGTTGATCCACTGATCAGATTAAAATGCTGGAAGATCATTCCAATATTCAATCTTGTTTTTCTTAATTGCTTTCGGTTAAACTTCGTAATATCTGATCCTTCAATGATCACTTCTCCATTCGTTGGTCTCTGTAACAAATTGATCACACGTACCAGAGTACTCTTTCCAGCACCACTTGGTCCTACGATTCCAAAAATCTCTCCTTTGTTGATCTTTAAGCTTACATTATCAACTGCTTTGAATTCATGACTGCCATTTTGGAAGGTAACATCTATATTTTTTAATTCAATCATGACTTTATCCTTTCTTATTTTTCATTGTCCTTTGATCACTTCATCGGACTTTCTTCTTATCCTGTAAAATCAGATAAGCTATCGCCTATCAGTTTCCTGACAGACAATAGCTTAATCATAACAATTTCAGTTGATTTTTCAATAATTTCTTGTTACTTCCATAAATTATTTATGGTTTATAGCAATCTTCTGCTCTTAGAACAGAGGTACAACAGCTCCATCATATTTGTCATTGATATATTTTTTCACTGTATCACTCTTTAGAGCTTTGATCAGTGCTTTTGTTGCATCTGTTTTTTCATTTCCCTTTTTCACTGCTACAACATTTCCATATGTTTTAGCTCCGATAGAATCAGCATCTTCTGTTGCTAATGCATCTTTGTTGACTTTTAATCCTGCTTCTAAAGCATAGTTTCCATTCACAACTGCGATATCAACATCTTTTAATGATCTTGGATCTGAGCCGCTTCGATTTCTTTGATTGCTAATCTTTTTTGTTCTCTACGATATCTTTCTTTGTTGCTGTTAATCCTGCTCCGTCTTTTAATTTGATAAGTCCCTGATCCTGTAACAATAATAACGCTCTTGCTTCATTTGTTGTATCGTTAGGAACTGCAACTGTTGCACCGTTCTTTAATGCTTTTTAATGTCTTTGTCTTTCCTGGGAAGATTCCAAATGGTTCATAATGGATTGTTCCAGCGGATACTAAATGTGTCTTCTTTTGTTTGTTGAAGTCATCTAAATATGGTTTGTGCTGGAAATAGTTTGCATCTAAATCTCCAGATTCGAGTGCTGTATTTGGCTGTACGTAATCAGAGTATTCTTTAATTTCTAATTCGTATCCTTCTTTCTTTAATTCTTTCTTCGCTACTTTTAAGATATCAGCATGTGGAGATGGACTTGCTCCAATAACGATCTTCTTTGTTTCTTTTTTATCACCGCTATCTTTCTTTGCTCCGCATCCTGCGAATGCTCCGACTAAAACTGCTCCTGTCAGTGCTAATGCTAATGCTTTTTTCAATGTTCCTTTTCTCATACTTTTCACCTCATACTCTTTCTATTTTTTTGTTATTTATATTGTATTGTTTCAACTGATTGTGTTTAGTATAACAGTATATTAGGATTTTGTAAAATATGTATTTCTTTTAGTTTGATATAGTTTTTGGCTATAACAGATTGTTTATATATGAATGATGCAGCTTTCTTTTAAAACTGATATCTCACCCAATATGGTGTAAGATTTTTTGTATATATCTGGTTACTAAATGAGGTCATTTCATTTGGTATCCAAAGGGCTTCGTACATTTTACTGCTTGCTCCTGTATATAAGTTCAGATTTGTTGGTATCATTGCTTCATAACCTTCTGATAAATAGAAACTTTCTATATTCTTTATATTTTTCGAGCATGTTCCATCATATAGTGTATAAGAATTGATGATATCCAGACCATTTAATGGATAAGCTGCAAACCCATTCACGGCCTGCACATCATAAACAAACAGTACTAAGGTTGTTCCTGTATGTTCATATTCTCCTTGTTTGATTTCTTCTAATGATTGATTCATCTGTAATAATCGGTTTTCTGCTTCTTGTCCCTTTAAAGTTTCTGTCAGTTTGAAGTAAACGGTTCCTCCTGTTGTATCTAATGTGATTCCTGTTCTTGGATCAGCCGGATTGACTCTTGTCCCTATCGGATTCGGCTCTGTATTAGTCTTTGTCGGTTTCTTTGTTGTTTTCTGCCATACTTTTACTTTACATTTGTATTTCTTCTTTCCGATCTTGGCTGTGATCACTGCTGTTCCTTGCTTTTTGGCTGTAACTTTTCCTTTTCTTGTTACAGTTGCGATCGTTTTCTTGTTGCTTGACCACTTCACTTTTTTCTTTGTTCCTTTTACTTTCAGGGTGTAAGTTTTCCCCTCTTTGTAAAGAAATCTTTGTTTTGTTCAATTTGATCTTTGCCTTTGCCTGAGTGTTCATTGTTGGAGTAAATGTCAATATCAGCATTGCAATGAACAGCCTTGTGAGTAATTTTTTCATACGTGTTTCCTCCCTTCAATTGATCCTATGTGATATGTTTAGTATATTCGTTTCTTTTTGTATATTCAATATGTTTTTTACTTTTTTGGCAAATTTTGTTTTTATTTTCATTGATGTCTTTTTATATCATAGGGGATTTCATCGAAATTTCCTATGAAAATAAAAAAAGACAGAGTTCTAAATGATCTAAAACTCTGTCTCTTCTTATCTAATAGTGAGCGTGCGGGGATTCGAACCCCGGACAACTTGATTAAAAGTCAAGTGCTCTACCACCTGAGCTACACACCCATATATTATTGTCTTTTAGCTAAAATAAGCAAAATAACAGGGTGGGTAATGGGATTCGAACCCACGGCCTCCAGAGCCACAATCTGGCGCGCTAACCAACTGCGCTATACCCACCGTAATGTATTGCTTCTATCTATCAAAATATGTTTAAACATAGAAAACGAGCCTGAAGGGATTCGAACCCCCGACCCACGGCTTAGAAGGCCGTTGCTCTATCCAACTGAGCTACAGACTCAAATCTTATAGGTTACCTATAAAATTAAAAAGCGGGTGATGGGAATCGAACCACGTGATCAGCTTGGAAGGCTGGAGTTCTACCATTGAACTACACCCGCTTATAGTCGGGGTGACAGGATTCGAACCTGCGACCTCTTGATCCCAAATCAAGCGCTCTAGCCAAGCTGAGCCACACCCCGTAAGTGTTATGTGTTTTTGTCGTTCACAACAAAATATATGTTACTACGTTCTGTTATGATTGTCAAGAACTTTTTTCATTTTATTTTTCTTTGTTAGACAAAAAAATACTGCGGATGACAGGAGTTGAACCTGCACGTCGTAGACACTAGAACCTAAATCTAGCGCGTCTGCCAATTCCGCCACATCCGCATATTGCAAAACAACAAGCATTTGTTTTCTTGTTGACTGCTTGAATAGTATATCAAGTATTGGTATTCCTGTCAAGTATTTTTATACAAAAATAGCTGTGTCTACTTAATTCCCGCAGATTACCAGCCATTTTTGTGTTTTA
>ENA-OQBT01000638-OQBT01000638.1-human-gut-metagenome-genome-assembly--contig:-NODE-638-length-19673-cov-1.929295_pt1 | contig 19673 bp, 26 predicted proteins | sample MGYA00242749_ERZ504557 | MGnify/ENA primary metagenome ERZ504557 (study PRJEB26092, sample SAMD00036243) | human gut metagenome | host: Homo sapiens | study: EMG produced TPA metagenomics assembly of... | reverse complement strand
TCTACATGAATCCGGTAAGTGTATCGGGATCAGCAGTTGTGGAAATATCCGGCGGAAGCATGTTGTAATATTTTTTTGCACGGTAGATCCACTGCAGGTTCAGCAGGTCGATCTTTGCTCCGGCATCTCTGGTGAAAATTTCCAGTTCCTTATGCTTCAGAATCTTTTTTGCGTTTCTTCCACATGGTTGTAAAATAGTACAGATTCAGTGCCAGATCGTAATCAAAAAGGGTAGGGTTCTCCGCATTTTCCAGACGTTTTTAACGGCGCATAGTATTCTGTGCCCTTTAAATTTTCCACCAGTCACCGATATTCCCCGAAGTGATCAGTTTATCGATGGAGAGATCCGAATATTTGTCGAAGAATATTTTCTTTATGATCCAGATCAAAAGGCTTCTGATAGTGGTTGAATACAATACGCAGACAATAGTTGATCAGATTCATCTCGTAGCGCTTCAGATAAAGCTCCAGGAATTTTTTCTGATCCATTCCGGAAAAACGGTACAGGCGTGTATAATCACTGTAAAGTGACTGCACAAGAAGCTTCTCAATCTCACCGCGGTGAAGACGGTTTTCGTCCATATCTGCAAGGACATTCCGATATCCGGGATGTTCTTTGAGATAAGCAGCAACTTCGGTTACTGTATGAAATGCGGCGATATTCCGGAAATCTTCATCAGTGAGCAGTTTCGCCTGCATGGCGCGTATTTTTGTTACGATGCCACTGTATGCAAGTAAATTTCCCATATGCTATCCCTCTATGATACGTCTGACAATTTTCTCGGCATATGCCGTATGCTTCTCTTCAAAATCTTTTTTAAGTTCTTCGATCGCTGTCTGGTTCTTACGGTTCTGCCTTGCAAGAATCTCATCCATCTGACGGTTTAATCCTTTGTGGATATCGTTCAGCTCCTTTTGGGTGTGATCTTCAAGTTGTTTGTCGAACTGATTGCGTTCATTTTGAATGCGTTCTTCCAGTTCTGATTTTTCCAGTTCCGCGTGTTCCACAACAGCTTCGGCTGCGTGTTCGATTTCGGAGAGCTTTTTAACAATATGATCCATTGTCCGACTCCTTTCTTAGAAATTATTTATACATTTTTAATAATGCATACATATTCTACTACTTTAAATTAGAAAAATCTACTAAATAATAAGAGAATATCATAAGAATATTTTATACAAAACTTATAAAATATATTTTTGGGTTTTCAAATATTTCAGAATAGTATAAAATAAATAAGGTTATACATATTTTCACTAAAGGAAGAGAAAGATATATGAGGTTAAGAAATGTACCGGGAGCAGATGCTTATCTGACAGCTCATCCCCTTGTAATTAAAAATGAGACCAGATATCGCGGCACCTGGAAAGAGACTTTTCAGAATCCGGAGAATCCGATCCATATTGAGATCGGGATGGGAAAAGGACAGTTTCTTCTGACACTTGCAAAGGAGAATCCATCCATCAACTATATCGGTATCGAACGTTATTCAAGCGTACTGCTTCGGGCGCTGGAACGCTTTGACAATGACGAGGAATACAAGGATGTCAACAATATTCGTTTTATCTGTATGGATGCGACAAATCTGCCGGAGGTTTTTGCTGTCGGAGAGATTGACAAGATTTATCTGAATTTTTCAGATCCGTGGCCGAAAGCACGTCATGCAAAGCGCAGACTTACTTCCAAGCAGTTTTTTGAGCGGTATGACAAGATCCTTGCCTTTGACGGAGTCGTTGAATTTAAGACAGACAACAGAGAGCTGTTTGATTTTTCACTGGAGCAGGTGGAGTTGGCAGGCTGGGTACTTCTGGCGAAGACCTATGATCTTCACAATGATCCGACACTCAGCAGAGGGAATGTTATGACTGAGTACGAGGAGAAATTTTCCGGGCAGGGACATCCGATCCATAAACTGATCGCAATGCGCCAGTAAGACAATTGAATAAAATGCAACAGGCAGATCATAAAGGCGCTGAGTGCGTAAGATGATCCCTGGCAATATAAGAGACAGCAGATACGGAGCAATCCGCACATCGGCTGTCTTTTTGCATATATTGTAGAAAGAGGAAGTCAGGAAGGAACAGATATGCGGAAAAAGCATCATTTTCAGAATTGTATGCGGGGGTTTTGCTATAAGAATCCAAGATTTAATAAAAAGCTGATCTGTTTCAGAAATTCTTTTCAGGAAGTCTATAAAATCTTAAACCCGAAATGCGGATGCCACTAAATCCAGTCCTTTTTACATAGCCTGAGATGGCAGAAATGAGGAAAGTGTATGGGTATCGCATTGATCACGAAGGATTATGAAAATACAGTCGGAAAGCAGAGGATGCCGGTAATTGTGGAGTTTTACGCATCATGGTGTCCAAAGTGCGGAATGATGTATCCTGTTGTGGAAAGGATTGCCAGCCGGTATCAGGGAAAATGGATTTTTTATAAGATTGATATTGATATATCGAAAGAGCTTGCAGAGTATATAGGCATTGAGATTGTACCGACGTTTGTGGTGTACAGAGATGGAAAAATCTGTGGATATACAACCGGAGTTCTTCCAGAAGAAACTCTGGAAGAACGAATCCGGGAAATGTTAAGAAAATAATTGGTGGAATCAATTATTCGTATGATGAATATTTTGCGCAGATTGCATTGACTTGCTATGTTAAAATTCGAATACAGCAACACCGTATGGCGGAAGATCGTAACCAAATGAATATGGTCTTCCATCACATTCCTGTTTCTTTGCTTTATATACTGCCGGGCGGGCTTTTCCGCTTCCGCCATACTGCAATTCATCACTGTTCAGTACCAGGCGGTACTGTTTGCCGCGCGGTACGCCGACACGGTACTCCGGTCGTTCGATCGGTGTGAAGTTACATACGAATAAAAGGTTCTTTTTTGCGCCCTTTGAATGACGGATGAAGCTGTAAATACTTCGTGAGCTGTCATCTGCATTGACCCACTCAAAGCCTTCCATGCAGGTATCCTGTTCATACATGGCTTTGTTGTGTGTGTAAAGATGCAGCAGGTCACGGTAGAAATTCTGGAGTGCCTGATGCTCCGGCTCTGCAAGGAGATACCAGTCAAGCTCACGCGCCTCGCTCCACTCGCGGAGCTGTCCGAAATCCTGTCCCATGAAGAGAAGTTTCTTTCCAGGATGTCCCATCATGAAAGCATAACCGACCTTCAGGTTGGCGAATTTCTCAAATCCTAGACCAGGCATCTTATTGAGCATAGAGCATTTTAGATGTACCACTTCATCATGTGATAATACAAGAATATAATTCTCGCTGTATGCATAGGTTAAGGCAAATGTCATACCGTAGTGGTCGCCTTTGCGGAAATATGGATCCAGCTTCATGTATTCGGTAAAGTCATGCATCCATCCCATGTTCCACTTCAGGCTGAATCCAAGACCATCATCTTCCGGTTTGCCTGTTACTTTTGGCCATGCGGTGGATTCTTCTGCGATCATCAGTGCGCCAGGGTTACGTCCGGTAGTAACGGAATTCAGATGCTTGAAAAATTCGATTGCTTCCAGATTCTCATTGCTGCCGTATTTGTTGGCGATCCACTGACCGTCTTCTTTACCGTAATCAAGATACAGCATGGAAGCAACAGCATCTACGCGGAGACCATCGATGTGATAATGTTCGATCCAGAACAGTGCGTTGGCGATCAGGAAGTTCTTAACTTCTGCTTTACCATAATCGAAGATCTTGGTTCCCCAGTCCGGATGTTCCCCTTTCTTAGGATCTGCATATTCAAAGGTAGCTGTGCCGTCAAAATCAGCGAGTCCGTGTGCATCGCGTGGAAAATGTGCCGGTACCCAGTCAAGGATTACGCCAATCTTATTCTTATGGAAATAATTGATCATATATGCGAAATCTTCCGGCGTACCATAACGGGAGGTCGGAGCATAATATCCGGTCACCTGATATCCCCAGGAGCCGTCAAATGGGTATTCTGAAATTCCCATCAGTTCGATATGAGTATACCCCATCTTTTTTATGTAGTCTGTAGCTGCATGCGCAAATTCACGGTAGCTGTAGAATCCCTCATCTTCACGTCCCGGATGGCGCATCCAGGAACCGATATGTGCTTCATAAATGGAAATCGGTGAGGAATGGAAATCCCATTCTGCGGTGCTTCATCCAGACACTGTCACTCCATTTTAAATGGGAGATATCAGCAATCCTTGAGGCTGTTCCCGGTCTCAACTCTGCACTGTTCGCAAATGGATCAGCTTTGTAAAGCTTATCTCCGGTCTGTGTCTCGATACAGTACTTGTAAAGCTGTCCGAGCTGTGCTTCCGGAACAAATGCGGTATAGATTCCAAGTGGTTCCTGACGCTTCATAACGTTTGCATCTTCACTCCAGCCGTTGAATTCACCGACTACGGCAACTGATCTGGCGTGTGGAGCCCATACTGCGAAATATACGCCGGTTTTTTTTCCATCTTTTACAAAATGTGCACCCATTTTTTTATAGATTTCATAATGGGTTCCCTGTCCGAATAAATATTGATCTAATTCGCCGATTCTATAATCAGCGGGTTTATCTGTTGTTACAGTTTTTACAGACTTTTTTAGCTGTAGACTTTTTAGCAGCAGTTTTAGCAGCTGCCGGTTTTTTTACAGTAGATTTTTTTACGGCCGTCTTGCGGGTCGTGTTGGTCTGTTGTGCTGTTGTTTTTTTTACTGCCATCCCATTCACCTTCTATCAAAGATATTTAGGAATATTATACTAGAAATAGCGATAAAAAGAAAGAGTTTTGGACAACTTATACATTTCTTATGTAAGATATCTAAAACTCTTTGTTTATAGTTATCGGTTTTGTCTGCGTATACAACAAAAAGAACGCGCCGGAAGCGCGTTCTTTGTAGAAATCTTATGCTTTAAAATCTTCTTCTTTCAGGATGATGTGGTCTGAATTATCAGTGCTTCTTCCAAATACCCGTTTCACAAGATGTTTTACATTTGCTTTCTGGGAATGTGAAATTGCTTCATCCATGATCTCTTTTACTTCTGCAACAGTAACCGCATGATCTTCTCTCTGCATCATATCAATCCGGCTGTATAATGCAAGGATTCCCATTTCATCGATACGGTATCCGTTTTCCTTAGCATAGGTCTGACCGAATGTAACCAGTTCATCATTGATGAATACCGGAAGCTCCAGTCTGGAAGTAAATTTACGTTTGAATTCGCGATGGGATGCAAACATTCTTTCCAGCGGTTTCTTCTGGTCTTCCAGAAGGAAGAGAAGTTCGCCGGTCTGTTCATCCATCATGTCATTCAGTTCACGGATGGTTCTGTCATTCATCTTGGAAGCTTTTTCGATGATCAGTGCGCCACCGTTCAGCTTATCGATGATACTTCCGATGTCCTTTTTGTTCAGAGAATCACCGGTTACGATTGCAACTTTACCCTGTTTGAGTCTGCGCTGTTTCTGGATTGCTTTTACAATATCAACTGCGAGGACTGTTTTTCCGCTTCCCTTGCGGCCAAGGATCAGGATGTTGCCTGTGCGGGAAGTTCCATAACGGTTACGGCAACGTTTGTCGTTATCAAGGATTTCAACAAGCTGTTCACTGACACCACGGATCGGTACAAAGTAAGAGAACAGCTGTTTCTGCTCTTCAGTAAGTCCAAGCTTCAGTCCGATCTCACTTGTTGCACTCAGATCGTAACGACCCTGTACAACGAATCCGGTATCGAATTTACCCATGCGTTCGGTGATTTCATCTTCTGACGGTTCTTCGATTTCAAGAACTTCGTCAATATCAGGAGTTGGCGCTGATTTTGAGGTTTCTTTCTCTGGCTCAGGAGCCGGTTTCTCGTCAAATTCAAGATCAAGATAATCATCACTGCTATCTAATTCTTCTTCATCTTCAAAGGAATCAAGGTCTGCAAAATCACCATCATCTTCGTCAGAATCATGATCATCGATATCGAGAGCAGATTCTTTTTCAAAATCAAAGTCCTCTTTATGATCTTCATCTAATTCATCATCGATCTGGTAGTCATCTTCGTCTTCATCTCGTATTCTTCCTCATCGTCATACTCGGAATCATCTTCATCTTCATATTCCTCGTCATCGTCATACTCGGAATCATCTTCATCTTCGTATTCCTCTGTCGTCGTCATACTCGGAATCGTCTTCATCCTCGTATTCAGCTTCTTCATCGTAAACCGCATCCGATTCATCATCTTCTTCGGAGTCAACGATTTCTTCAAAATCATTTTCTTCCGGATCTTCCTCGTCAGTGTCTGAAGCTTCTTTGGATGAATCTTCCGGGCTTTCAGTCGCTTCATCCTCTTCATCATCAACGAAATCTTCAGCATCTTCATCGGTGATTTCAGGCTCTTCACCATTTTCAAGCTGTTCCATCAGTTTGCGGATATCATCAGAAAGGATTGGTTTTGTAGCTCCAAGAACTTCCTCTTCTTCTTCTTTCTTCTTTTCGCGCAGGGCTTTTTCTTTCTCAGCTTCCTCCTGGCTCTTTTCAAGAATCTTTGCATTTTCACGCTGAGTTGCTTCCCAGTTGGCAAGAATTTCTTCAATCTTCATCTTACCGGTCATCTGTGAATCATCTGAAGCAGATTCAGGAGCAACTGCACCACTTGCAACGGCAACACCGGCTTTCAGGGCATCTGAAAGGGAAGCACCGGAAATGGTTGTGGAAATATCGGAAGTGCTTCGAATCCGGGTTTTTGGCTGTGACTCAGCTTCTGGTTCGGAAGCATGTGTCCGGGCCATTGGCTCTGGAAGATCCGGAAGATCAATACTGTCTGTGACATGTACATCTTTGCGGACCTTGTCTGCAATTCGTGGATTCGGTGCCGGACGTTCTTTGGATTTTCGGAAGGAAGGTTTTCTCTTGGAAGAATCCTTACGGCCGATACCATCATTTCGATGATCGTATTTTTCCTGCTGAAGTGGAGTCAGCGGTTTGTATTTCATTTTAAGTTCCATTGCCTGGTATACATAAGTACCTTCGCTGAACCAGAGAATCAGATCATCACATTCATCAAGACATTCGGAAGTCATACCGGCTTCAGCGTATAATCTGGCAAGTTCATATGCCCATTTTTCAACGTATTCAGAATGCTTGAAATCTTCAAGAGCTTCAATCTGTTCTTTGATTGGCGCTTTCTGTGCTTTTAAGATCTTATACCGGAGAATGTACTGGTTTGGATCTTTCGGAGCAAGCTTGACAAATTCTTCGTAGCAATCAGCTGCTTCATCGAAATGTCCCAGCTTCAGAGAAATAATTCCCAGGCGGTATACAACCTTTCTGCTGGAAGGTGCTTTATCATACGCAATAAATAAGGTATCACGTGCTTTACCAAGTTCCCCCGCATTTTCATAGATTTCGCTTACGGTAGAGAGCATGGCGGTATTTTTTACTTTACGCCAGTCGATCGTATCTGCAATCGACATCGCTTTCTGGTAAGACTTCTGTTCGGCATACGCAAGCATCTGCTCTGTCTTTGCGCGATATTCATATTTATCCAACGTTTCTCACCTCATATGATTATTATTAATTATTTTACTTTTCCTCAGTAAGTCTGACTTTTGTACCAGAAACGGAAAACAAAAGTCTTATAATTTTACTTACTAAGTGTATCATAGAGCGTTGTCAATGTCAAAAATTACGGCTGATATTTTTCAGAAATGTTAAAAAAATATTACAAAAAATTCACAAATTGGGAGCTGGTAACAGAAAAAAAGGAGACAGCCATCTTTTGAATGGCTGTCTCGGAATATTCAATTGTAATTTTTATTTTTATATCGGAGGAATTAAGTAATTCTTATTCCTGTAAGTTCTTTGAGCATTTCATATGATATTCAGATTTTATAAAATTTATAAAAATGAAATCATATGAATCGATTTTGATCAATTCTGATCGTTCGTTATTTTATATAATCAGGTAATCCAATTTTGGTATTTATCAGCTTTCTCGTCACTGTTAAATTTACTTATCAATGAATGTTTCTTTACACATTTTCTGATCTTGAATTACTGTGGTATTTACTTCAATATGTCAACAAATGCTGAATCTTTTTATATCTTATAATCGCTTCCGGTTTATCTACTACTCCGACCTTTTTTATCATTAACTTTTCTCTTACCGGATTATAATCTATGGTTAAGGCTCATCTCACAGGAATTTACATTTGCCATACCATTAACATATTGAGTTTAGATGATGAAATATCCAACGGTCAAAGCCTCCTTCCTTTCGTTCTCGTTCCAAAATTTTATCCGGATATTCTTTTTCTCTTATACTTTTTTCTGTTCAGAAGTCAGATATCAATTTTCTCTTATTATTATAAATTATCAATTTTAAAAATTGTTCTCTACACACTCCGCTTACAAAACGCTCATAACCAAAATGTATAGTTGCTTTTTTAAAACTTTCTAACCTTCAAATAACAATTATTCTTGTTACCCTTTTCTGATCTGGTTCTTCATCTTATACTCTTGGTCGAGTATATATGAAACTATGTAACAGATTAAAAAATATCTTTTTGAAATTCCCTTTCTCGTCAGGAACTTCTTTTCTTTTGGATTGACTTAATAATAACACCCAAATACTTATTTGTCAATATAATTTTGAAATAATTTTTATAAAATTAGAAAAAATTGGAATCATAATATATATATCAGAAAATTCAAACAATTATAAATACGATTAGAAATAGTTATAGCCATTTGCAATATATTCGGGGTTTTGCTATTGTTTCCGTCCATAAATGCATGATACACTAAAAATAGATGAAAAATACAGGCTATGGCATTGGGATAAAGAAAGGAGACCTACAGATATGGAGGATTTTTTGGCGTTGCATCAAAAGAAGCATGTAATCTGGATCTTTTTTATGGAACAGATTATCATTCGCATCTTGGAACCCGCCGCGGAGGTATGGCTACTTACGGAAGTGATGGCTGGAAGAGAGCAATTCATAATATTGAAAATTCGCCGTTCCGTACAAAATTTGAAAAAGATGTTGATACAATGAAGGGAAATATTGGAATTGGATGTATTTCAGATTATGATCCACAGCCAATTCTGATCCAGTCGCATCTGGGATGCTTTGGAATTACGACAGTAGGTAAGATCAATAATGCGGATCAGCTGATTCGGAATCTTTATGAAAATGGACATACACATTTTCAGTCTATGACCAATGGACAGATCAATTCTACAGAGCTGGTTGCGGCATTGATCTGTAAAAAGGATTCGTTTGTTGAGGGAATCCGTTATGTGCAGTCAGTAGTTGAAGGCTCGATGACGCTTCTGCTTCTGACAGAGAATGGAATTTATGCAGCCAGAGACCTTCTCGGACGTACACCGGTTGTGATCGGAAAGAAAGAGAATGCATACTGCGTTTCCTTTGAAAGCTTTGCATATATCAACCTTGGATACACAGATTACAAAGAGCTGGGACCTGGGGAAATCGTCTACGTGACACCGGAATCTGTGGAGACTGTAAGTCCTGCATGTGAAAAGATGAGAATCTGTTCGTTCCTGTGGGTATACTATGGATATCCTACTTCTTCTTATGAAGGGGTTGGTGTAGAAGAAATGCGTTACAACTGTGGAAAGCTTTTAGCACAGAGAGATGACCATTCGATCGACGTGGATATTGTTGCAGGAGTTCCGGATTCGGGTATTGCTCATGCGATAGGCTATGCAAATGAATCAGGTATTCCGTATGCAAGACCATTTATCAAATATACTCCGACCTGGCCAAGATCCTTCATGCCGACAACACAGAGTCAGCGTAATCTGATCGCCAGAATGAAACTGATCCCGGTACATAGTCTGATCGAAGACAGGAGCCTGCTGCTGATCGATGATTCTATCGTGCGTGCACACAGCTCCGTGAGACGACAGAGTTCCTGTATCAGAGTGGCGCAAAAGAAGTGCATGTCCGCCCGGCATGTCCACCGCTTTTGTACGGATGCAAATATTTGAACTTCTCCCGTTCCAAATCAGACCTGGATCTGATCACAAGAAGGATCATCCGTGAGTGGGAAGGCGACAATGATGTCAATGTACTGGGTGAATATGCGGATCCGAACAGTGAACGGTATGCAGCAATGCTGGAGGAAATCCGCAAGAGACAGAATTTCACTTCACTTCGTTATCACAGACTGGATGATCTGATCAAATCAATCGGGATTGATGCATGCCAGGTATGTACCTACTGCTTTAACGGTGTGGAATAACAGGTAAATGAAAATATAAAACAGGTGTCCACGTAAGTATATCTTAGTGATATATCCCAGTGGGCACCTGTTTTTGTATATACGATTTTGGTGTATAAGGTGATGTGGAATGGTGTACAAAGCATGCGGAGCGGCAGCTCCTTCTGCAAAGCTGCACTATAGCAGCAGATCATCTATCTTCACATAGTCTCCCATCCGGTATGCTTCAATTGCATTTCCATTGATCACATAGAACTTTTCGTTTGCATACACACCGCGGGTTCCAAGGTAAGAATTACCGTTGACTTCCTCCTGCATCTGTACCTGGAAGCCCTGATCTTTATCGTAAGAAAGGATCACATACTGGTTGGCAGATCCGGAAAGCGGAAAGCCGATCAGATTCTTTTCCGGATCAACCAGTGCTGCACGGTAGTCAGAAAAAACATCCGAGTAATAGTACTGATCCAGTGTGTACTTGCTGACTTCCTTCACATCCGAAGGATCACTGATATCAAACATGGAGATCTTTACCCCGTTTGTAATGCCATTTTCATCGGTATCCATACCGATGCCAAGAAGCAGGTTATCACTGTAAAAATGCAGGTATTCCGAAAAGCCGGGAATTTTCAGCTTGCCAAGGATCTTCGGATTCTCCGGATCGGAAAAGTCTACGGAGAATAAAGGATCTGTCTGTTCATAAGTTACAAAGTAACCGGATCGCCCAAAAATCTTGCGGAATAGACCTGTTCATTTTTGGCAAGATCCTCGATCTTACCGATTGTTTTCAAATCTGCATCCAGCACATAGACTGAATTGGACTGTGAAGAGTTTCCGACATTATGCGTAACCGTTGTCACCAGCCGCAACGTATTGTCATACTCATCAATGCTGAAGGAATCGTTCAGATATCCTTTTACTTTGCCCTGGGCAGAGCCGGAAAGTTTTCCTTTATTGTAAGACAGCTTGCGGAGGATCGTCTGATTCTTTGCCGCAAGATTATCTGCGAGGATACTGCTGTTCGCATACTCGTAAATATAAATGTTGTTCTCACTCACATAGACTTCGCCATTCTCAGACATGACTGCTTTCTGTCTGCTGCCTTATCCGGACTGGAAGCGGAAACGGAGCTGACAACAAGGTACTGGTCTGCTGCATGGTTCGTCGGGAGATAGATATCCGACTGCTTCAGAAGATTGTCACCAACAAGCGGAACATAGGAAGGATAATCTTTTTTTGGTGATCGTATCGTAAATATAATAGTCGCTGAATACATACAGATATCCGTCTTTAAAAACGTGAAGTGCGGTAGTAACCACTCTGATCCACGGTTCCGATGGATTTCGGATTGTTGATATCTGCCAGATCATAAGTCTGGATACGGGTACAGCTGCCGCGGTACAAGGTTTTACTGTCAGAATCAACCTGTGTGTTCTGCATGTTGCCAAGGACAAAAAGCTTCTGGTCACTCAGGTAAAATTCGGATGCCTGAAAATTCTCATTCAGCGAAATACCGGAAACAACCTTCATCTGATCAGACCGGATATCTACAATGGAAATTTCCTGTGAGTTTGCTTTCAGTGTATAAAGATAACTTCCATCCGTTTTTACAATGTCTGCTTCACCGACACCCTCTGTGCGGACGTTGGTATCGGAAAATGAAGTATCCACAGCACGTGCAGAGGCTGTTGCCGAATCCGAAGAGGAACTGGAACTATCGGTGCGTGCACCACTGTCGGCTGTTTCATTTGAATACATGACAATTCCGCTGTCGGTTGAACCGGTAACAGATGAAGAATCCAACTCATCCTGATAAGATTGCAGGTATGTGTAGACTTCATCATAATCGGTTGCCGTCTCTAAAGTATCGGAAGAAGCAAGCTTACCGGAGGATGTACCGATTGAAGAACTGCTTTTTGTGGAAAAAGTGGCTGAGTCTGAAGAAAGATTCTGCTGGCGGATGTGGGCGCCAATGCCGACAACCAGTACCAGTGCGGCAGCAATAAGTCCTCCGCGCATCCGGTGGCCGCGGGAAAATCCATGCTTTTTCGGTATATGTCCGGAAGCCTGAGTGCTGTTATGCTCTTCCAGCATTTTCATAATCTGATCCGGTGCAAGGCTTTCCGGAACAGGAGTTTTTTCCGTAGATTGTTTTATTTTATCCAGTATTTCTTTTTCGTGATCTGTCATATGAAACACCTCCTATTACTCTTTTATCCTACTCTTTCAGAAGCCAGCTCATCTTTTCGAGGGCACGCTTTCTGCGGGAGCGGACTGTATTCGGGTTCAGCCTTAGCATTTTTCCAATCTCTTTACTGTTGTAACCGCCATAGACGGATAAGCCGATGATCAGCTGATCGTCTTCATCGAGAATAAGAAAAGCACGCTCGACATCTGTGCGGAGTCCGTCACAGTATGTGGCAGAAGCATGATCTTCTTTCAGCTCGGTCTCGGTCCGTTCACGCTCTTTAACTTCCGGCGGCACACATTTGCCAGAATCTGAAAGATCCAGGAACGGAATGCTTCTTCTTTGCGTAATTTATGTATGTTCTCATAGGCGGAAAGAACGGCTTCACTGACGGCGTCTTCTGCATCCTGCGGATGATGCATCATGCAGAGCGCAAAACGATACAGATCCTGATAAACCGTCTTATATAATTCTTTAAATGCAATTGCATCGATCATAAAGTCCCTCCTCTCATAACAGGTTCTTTGTATATAAGAGTATAAAAAAGTCGGAAGTGTTGCAAAAAGGGACAGAAAAATTTCCGTCCCTTTTAAATCATATCATTGTCTGAGAAAAATTAACCTCTGTAATAATTGATCAGACATCCTTTGAGGATGATCTCACGTTCTGCATCCGTCAGATCACCGAGCTTCAGATCAATCTCCTTCAGATCATCGCCTACGACATAAGCCTTGATCGTGGAAGCTTTATCTTCTACTGCTTTGCGGATATCCGGCACGAAGAGATAGTCACCGTTCCTGAAAGAAAGCTTTGTGTGTTCCTCTTCGGTAATAAACGGAAGCATGCCCCAGTTGATCAGGTTCGAGCGGTAACGTTTGGTTGCGTACTCATTCGCGATATTCGCCCAGCCGCCGAGAACCTTCTGGCAGGAAGCAGCCTGCTCACGGCAGAACCATCACCAGGTTTGACCGCGAAAATGGTACTTCCGACACCGATATTTCCTTTGCCGACTTCCGGATAAGACTTCTGGATTGCTGCCATCACCGGTTTTAATTCATCCAGTACATCCAGTGGACAAGTACCTGCTTCAATCGCTTTCTGAGCTTTCTGGACTTCTTTCGCGCGTCCTACATAGGCAGGATCCTTCGGGAAAGTGCAAATTCAGCAAGTCCAAGCGGGTTGGAACGATAAGAAGAAGTCTCGCCGGACGGGATCAGTTCGTCTGTCGTTGTAACCGGATCGTGGATCTCAGATACGACCTTCAGGATCAGATTCTCAGGAAGAGCGCTCATTGCCGGCCAGTCTTTGATGTTCGGTCCGAATTTGATCTCAACCGAAGGATCAGCAACGCCGTGGCTGTCAAATACACGGTTGGCGTAAATTCTGGAATCAAAGTGGTAGGTCGGGTTCTTGTATTCAATATCAAAATCTGTTGCCGGAGTAAGGAAACCTTTGTTCGCAGCAGTTGCGGCAATGGAACGTGCATCCATAAGGGCAACAGATGCGATCTGTCCACTCTGCAGCTTGCTTCCTTCACGGTTCGGGAAGTTACGGGTAGAGTGACGGATGGAAAATGCATTGTTTGCCGGAGTATCCCCTGCACCGAAGCATGGTCCGCAGAAGGCAGTCTTCACGATCGTACCGGCTTCCATCAGTCAGCAACCGCACCATTTTCACAAGCTCCATGTAGATCGGTGTACTTGCCGGGTAAACACTGAAGGTAAATTCATCCTGAATCGATTCGTATTTGCCACGGATGAATTGTCTGCCGGCAGCACAGATATTTTCAAAACCGCCGCCGGCACAGCCTGCGATGATACCCTGATCGACATAAAGCTTACCATTTACGATCTTGTCCTGAAGAGAGTAATCCACAGCACCGTCCAGGCTTACCAGTGCGCGCTGCTCTACATCATGGAGAACATCTGCAAGGTTGGCATTGACATCCTCGATGGTGTAGACATTGGACGGATGGAACGGCATGGCGATCATAGGCTTGATCTCACTCAAATTGACGTATACAAGACCGTCATAGTAAGCGACTGCGCCAGGCTCCAGTTCCCTGAAGTCATCACTTCTTCCGTGGATATCGTAGAACTCTTTGATCTTGTCATCGGTTCTCCAGATAGAAGAAAGGCAGGTTGTCTCTGTCGTCATAACATCGATTCCGATACGGAAGTCTGCACTTAATTTGCCAACGCCAGGTCCGACAAATTCCATGACCTTGTTATTGACATAGCCATTGCCGAAGGTTGCGCCGATGATCGCAAGGGCAACGTCCTGTGGTCCGACACCTTTTACCGGTTCGCCGTCCAGATAGATTCCGACAACGCCCGGCATCTTGATATCATAAGTCTTGTTCAGAAGCTGTTTTACAAGCTCCGGTCCGCCCTCTCCCATTGCCATGGTACCGAGTGCACCATAACGGGTGTGGCTGTCAGAACCAAGGATCATCTTGCCGCCGCCTGCGAGCATTTCACGGGCAAACTGGTGGATAACGGCCTGATGAGGCGGAACATAGACACCGCCGTACTTCTTCGCACAGGTCAGTCCAAACATGTGGTCATCTTCATTGATCGTACCGCCGACTGCACACAGAGAGTTATGGCAGTTGGTCAGAACATAAGGATCGGGAATTTCTCCAGTCCGGATGCTCTTGCAGTCTGGATGATTCCGACAAAGGTAATGTCGTGCGAAGTCAGCTTGTCAAATTTGATCTGAAGCTGCTGCATATTACCGGAAGTATTATGCGCACTTAAGATCCCATAAGCCATTGTCTCTTTTGCAGCAGCTTCTTTTGTTGTCTCAATACCTGTCTTGCTTTTTACGGCAGCAAGTGCATCGGGTGCATCTGCAATTACCTCAGTACCGTGTAAAAGATAGGCACCGCTTCGTATAATTTCACCATATCATGTCCTCCTATTTTCTGTTTTCTATAAATTTCATGTGGTCTGCGACCATCAAAGCAATCTTAAATGTCAGGGCGTCCTCAAAGACTCTGACATCCAGCCCGGTCTGCTTCTGGATCTTCTCCAGCCGGTAGACGAGCGTATTCCGGTGGACGAAAAGCTGTCTCGCTGTCTCCGAAATATTCAGGCTGTTTTCAAAAAATTTATCAACTGTGGATAAGGTTTCTTCGTCAAACTGATCAACGGTATTTCCGGCAAATACTTCTTCCAGGAACATCTCGCATAAGGAAACGGGAAGCTGGTGGATCAGCCGTCCGATACCGAGTTCGCGGTAGGATAAAATATTGCGTTCCGGATAGAAGATACGTCCCACATCCAGAGCCATGCCAGCTTCTTTGTAAGACTGTGAGACCTCTTTGAGTTCGGGAATGATGGTTCCGAAGGAAAGCCGGACATTGACCATAGCTTCGGTGTTGATCGCATTCACCAGCATATCAGCAGTCGAACGGATCGTATCATAATCATCCGTACTGTCAAGGGACTTGATCAGAATAATATGTCCCTCATCTACGGCAGTAACAAAATCACCGGTTCCCGAGGAATAAATCCCACGGATCATATCCAGGACGATCGTGTCATCCGGATTCTTCGGTTCGATCAGATAGACGACTCTGCGCTGCTCAACTGTAATACCAAGCTTTTTCGCCTGATTGTAGATATCTACGAGGAGCAGGTTATCCAGGAGCAGGTTCTGGATAAAACGGTTACGGTCAAGACGTTCGCTTCCGGATCTTAAAAGGCTCTCCAGCTGGCAGACACTTAAGCGTCCGCTGGTATGCACATCAATCTCATTATTGTGCTCAATCACGAAAATATAAGTCAGTTCATCATCATCATAAACCGGGAACAGACCATAGCATTCATCCAGGTGCTCCTCCGCTACGCCGGTAATCTCCAGCTCTTTTAAAAATGAGCAGACAGCTTTTTTTACTGCAGGCTTCTCCTTACCTACAGCTGCAAGCATCACTCCGTCTGTGTTCCAGATGGAACAGTTACACTCGATGATATCCCTATTTCATTGATTGTTCTCTGTAAAATCTGGTTGGATAACAATCCATTCACCTCTCCATTCTTTTCAATATATGACAAATGGGAGAATTGTGAAATTCCCCCATCTTCTTCTGACAATACAATCTGATATTATTTTAGCAAATGTTTCACACTTTAGCAAGATAAAATGAAAAACGTTCTCGCTTATTCGTCTTCGTCATCGCGTCTGTCAAGCATGGCAGCAACGATTTCAAGAATCACAGCAAGACCGATGATGGATGCGGCGGCAATCTTTCCGGCAGTGCCGGTTGCAGCCTGTGCGATACCGCCGACAACCGGAACAGAAAGCTTTACTTTTCCGATGTAGTTGTTGTAAGGGATCGGATTCATATCTTTTTCCTCATTGGCATCCCCTTTGGTGATAAACTGTCCCATCGCCGGGCTGTTGGATACTACACGGTGGGTGATGATCGAGCCGTCTGCATTGTTGCTGTAAAAAGCAATGACATCATCTTTGACGATCGTGTCTGGTTCTTCATGCCGGACATAGACCAGGCTTCCCGTCGGGATCGCCGGTTCCATGCTCCCACTGATCACGGTGTACATCTGAAAACCAAAAGCTTTCGGAAGCGTCAGCGGAATACAGGCAAGAATCAGTACTGTCAGTAAAACAGTGCCCAGTGCACTGCAAAATGCAGCCACCGGGCTTTTCTTTTTCTTCGTTCTCTTCAAAAAAGACTTCTCCTTTAGTGCCGCGCTTTTTTATTTTGCACGTTTTTTCAAGAATACGATCAGTCCTACGAGAGCTGCTACCGCAACAACGATAATGCCGATTCCTGCTGCGATCGGAGTCTTGCTCGTCTTGTCTTTCGCATCGATATTTCCTTTTGGAGTGTCTTCATCATCCAGATCTACCAGAGATTTTGGTGTCTGTTCATCCTCAGATGTTGCAGTATCTTTATCTTTAGCTGTCGTATCCTGAGAATTGTTATCTGTCGTTGTACCATCGGTTGTACCGGTTGTGGTTCCGTCTGTTGTGCCACCGGTAGTTCCGGTTGTAGTGCCACTGGTAGTTCCGGTTGTAGTTCCACCGGTAGTTCCGGCAGTTCCACCGGTTGTGCCGCCTGTCGTGCCACCTGCTGTACCGACATTACCGGTACCTGTGCCAGGAGTTGCTGTACCAGGAACAGTCGTTGTGATGGTGGTTGTTGTTGTAACAACACGGTCTGTAGCACCCGGTTTGTAGGTAAACGTAAATACATTCTCAGATTCATTATTACTCAAAGTCTTGGTAAGTGCAAGAGCAATCTGGTAATATAATTTTCAAACGTAACGGTAAGCAACGACCGGCTTGTCGCCGACGTTTCCGTAGAAGGTCTGGCTCTCTGCCAGTGATTTACCGGATGCATCCTGATAATTTACGGTATAGGCAACCATATTGCCTTTGATTCCATAAGCGACTACATAGTCGGCATCACCTTTGACGATAAAGCCAGGAGTATTAAGTAGTTCTGAACTTGCATTGTCACGTCCGCTGAGACGGATTCCTTTGACATAATACTTGTCGTCTGTTACCTGGATGTCATTCAGATTGAAGTAACGGTAGAATCGGGAGCAATGTTTGCCTGCTCGATCTTGTTCTGTCCGTTAATTGTTCCTTTGTTACCTGCGGATAATGTTACCTTGTAGGTATACGGTGTAGTATCATCTGCCATAACGCTCATTGTGGATGCACCGAGTGTCATGGATACAGTCAGAAGAGAAACCAGTAATCTTTTCCATTTTTTCATCTGCTTACTCTCCTTTCTGTCTGCGTCTTTTTGTGTTCTTATTGAGTGTGTAGATACCATATGCAAGAAGGATCAGTCCACTGATGAGTGCAAGCACACAGAAGAGAAGAATTCTTGCGGTATCACCGGTCTTAACGGTGTTGGTTGTCTTAACAATCTTATTCTTGGTGATGGTTTTGCCGGCTGAAACCTTTTCTACTGCAAAGTTCATGCGGAGCTTTGCGAGTGTGAGCTGATAACCGTTGCCCTGTGTCTCACCTTCAACACCGACGGTAAGGTGTACCGTTCCGGTATTATTGGAAGCAAGTCTTCGAGGTAGAAATATTCCTGGGTTGAGTTATCAATCTGCTTCAGACCTTCTCCTGCTTTGGAAGCGCCTTCCCCTCCGACAGTTGAGCTGTCGTAGAGTACCTTTTCGGCATTGTCACTTCCAACATAGGTCAGCTTGTATTCGTAAGCACCACCTTCTGCGGAAGACTGTGCATCCTCCAGCGTCTGGATCACTTCATTGGTCATGTACCAGTCGGTATCCGTACTGTCGGAGTTCTTAAGCTGAACCTTGAGTTCGATGCTGTCACCCGGCTGGATATTTGCCAGCTCGTCAGTAACATCGGAGCTTTTAAAATTACTGTCCATCTTGCCGCCGGTGAAATTAACCTGCCATCTGTTCGGCTCCCTGAGAATCCTTTGCAAATGCAGTTGTGTGTACCCTGCTGCCATTATCACTGTCATGGCGAGGCACAAAATTTTCTTTTTCATACTCTGTACCTCCCTACTGTAAGCTCATTGTTGTTTCGTCGTCTGATACATTTACGTCCACGCCCCAGGCACTCTTGATCGCGTCCTTTGCGTTGTGTGTCTGAACTGCATCCACCTCTGCGTCAATGTGGAAGGTGTAGCCATTGTACTTGTAAGTATAAGTGATGGTTTTGCCATCCTCAGAGACATTTTGCTTTACATCCGATGCAATCGAAGGATTGATACGGAGTGTATCGGATAATGCCGGTGTCGGTTTACCCGCTTTGAGAGCTTTGGTATAATAAAGAACGGTACGCTCTCTCGTGGACTGTGCATCTGCAACCTGCCATCCGTTGTCTGTGAGGAAGTTCAGCTCGATCAGATCCGGTGAAAGGTTCGTGTTCTTATTGCCTTTTTCGTCCTGCCAGCTTTTTGTGATGATCACACGTACAAAGGTGTCGATCGTACCGCTGTTCTTGACGCTGATTGCTTCGTTATATTTCTTGCCGGGTGTAAATGTCTCATCCTTTCCAAGAAGGTTTGTGAGAAGTGTACCCTCTGAGGTTCCCTTCCATTCATTGTTCGATACATAATCCCGGCTGCTGACTACTTTGTCATTTTCCAGAAGAGATACGCCGATACTCTGCATATTCATCTGTGCGGAATAATTCTCACTGTAGTAAGTGAGTGCGGCGCGTGTACTGCCGACAGTGCTTCCAACCCAGCAGGAGTGCTGCGGCTGTCAGGACCAGGGCAGGTTTCTTTGGAAATGATTTCTTT
>ENA-OQBT01000637-OQBT01000637.1-human-gut-metagenome-genome-assembly--contig:-NODE-637-length-19675-cov-7.509873_pt1 | contig 19675 bp, 20 predicted proteins | sample MGYA00242749_ERZ504557 | MGnify/ENA primary metagenome ERZ504557 (study PRJEB26092, sample SAMD00036243) | human gut metagenome | host: Homo sapiens | study: EMG produced TPA metagenomics assembly of... | reverse complement strand
CGTCAAAATAATACACTGCACCTTTTCCCTCTACTGTAAATAAACATTTCATCTCTTCTTCTCCTTCCTGTTCGATTCCTGTATTCTGGTTATTTTTTTGTTCGCTGCATGCAGACGCTCTACTGTCGATTGCCTTTGCAATCGGCTCCGCAATTCCTTTTGTGCCTAAACTACGATACCGTGCTACATCATCTGTGCCGGTGCAAAATAATGTCTCTACGATCATGCCAGGCATATTAGATGCATTCAGATCATGGTATCCCGAACTGTACTTTACACCACGGTTAGTAAATCCTTTTCCTGCAAAATTATTACAGATGTTGCTTGCGATCGTGTTCATGGTCTGGTTAGATGCATCATATAACCACACCTCTGTGCCCCCTGCTGATGCCGCTCCTGCGGCGTTCATGTGCAGAGTGACATAGATATCGCATCCTGCTCCATTCGCCTTATTTGTGCCGTCAGACAACTCACCAGACACATTCGATGCGTTGGAATTACAATCAATCACAGTATGTCCGACTGCCTGTAGCATCGGTACAAGTTCGTTGTAGATCTTCCGCACTTCCGCCTGTTCATCGATCAGACCTATTGCACCTTTACAATTTGGGGAATGCCCTCCCCTTAAGCCAATTTTCATTCTTTCTCTTCCTCCTGTTCTTCCGTTTCAAATGCTTTTTCCAGTTCTTCCGCTGTTATTCTTCCGAATTCGTTCTGTTCGCTCATGTTCTCACCTCCTGTTGTGCAATAAAAGAGAGCCTGTTTCCAAGCCCTCTTGATAATATTTTTTCATTTTTCATTGATCCACTTTTTATACTCTTCCCAATCTTTCTTATTGAGTATAATTTCAGAATAATAAAAATCCTTATTCCGTATGATAGCCCAAATTTTCTTTAACTTTTTAATAAATCCCGCCTGCTCCTTATACCAGTTTCCGCTTAAATAAGTCATAAAACAATAATCTTCTTCATCTTTTTCTATTTTGATCCTAAGCCCATCATCACATCCACATTTACAAGAAATAATCATTTCGGAATTATCTGACGCTTTTAATACTGCCATGCAAACCACCCACTTTCACTTTTTTCTTGAATAACCTTGTTAAAAATGGTATATTATATTCAAAGGAACAACCGCCCACAAGGGGTTGACCTCATAGCATTAGTGACAAATCATAGAATTGCCACCCTCGGCACTCGGTCAAAGTTTAGAGGGTGGTTTTTCTATGCTCAAAACATTATCTGATAAACGTAAATACGAATGTCAGCAATGCCAGAATGAACATTCCAAATGCCATAAGATCTTTAAAATCAAACGGTTTCTTGTCCATCAGCACCACCCCATTCTATGTAGAATAGAGGTCAGCCACCCTGTAACACGGTTGTTCTGTTTTTTATCATACCATGCTTTTCTTCATGGTTCAATCTATTTTATTCTTCCTTATGCATCTGCTTAATTGCCTGATTCACATATGTACTCAGACCAGCCACTAAAATCCCCTGTACGATTGCTGTAAATACCGCCATTGCAATCTCCTGTCCGGTACTGATCGGGCAAGATGCAATCACCCACACTGCACACAATACAATGCCAATACCGCCTAAAATAAGTGGGATGTACTTATCCTTTACTGTCTGAGACTGTTTTAATCCCATTCCAATAAAATACAGTACTACTGCTACAACAATCAGTTCCGGTTTTACATAATTCATGGTCTGTTCCATCATTACTCACCTTTCCTTTCCAAATCTTCAGAGAAATGGAATAGAGGGCTTTAATTTTCCTCTTGCATGAAAGATACAGCAAACAAAAAGCCCAATCAAGAGTGCAAAGCACCACCAATGGTGGTAAGGCTCTTTACAGGGTTCTTTCTTTTCTGTGGTGGGTAATCAAGCGAAAAATGAAGAAGTGTTTTGTCATGCTTTATATTTTTATCCCGACTTTGATAATTCAGATTGTGAAAATGATTAAATACAGAAAAGCTAAATAACACGATTTATATTAGCATCACTTTAATGATAAATTAGTTAGAGTGGTGCCTTGTTTTTTTCTCTGTACAATCACTTAAATAGGTGCTATAGTAATGGGTAGATAGTATTCGAACAGAAACTATACCACATATTTTTTATTTTTAAGCCATGAGGATTGTATCAGTTTGAACGAGACCTCAGCCATGCAGATTTTCATGATTGTCACTTCCCAGAAAGGAGTGATCGATATGAGAGCAGGATTTATCGGAGCGGGGAAAGTAGGATTTTCCCTTGGAAAATACCTGAAGGAAAACGGCGTAGAGATTACAGGTTACTTCAGCAAATCACCGGAATCAGCTAAATCAGCAGCAGATTTTACTAACACAAAACTATATAAGAGTATAGAGAATATCTTAAGTGACAGTGATACCCTGTTTATTACTGTGCCTGATGGACAAATAAGCAAAGTATGGGATTATATGAAGAATCTGGATATTAAAAATAAAAATATTTGTCATTGCAGCGGTTCGATTTCATCTACCGTTTTTTTTGATGGTGAAAACCTCGGTGCAAATATCTATTCGGTACATCCCCTATATGCAATAAGTGATAAGTGCGAATCATGGAAACACTTGAATAAGGCTTATTTTACTGTGGAGGGTTCGGCAGAGAATCTAGATGAGATTAAGAGTATCTTTGAGCGAGCAGGAAATAAGGTAATCGCAATGGGAGCGGAAAATAAATCTCTTTACCACTGCGGTGCAGTAGTTGTAAGCAATCTCGTAAGCGGACTTTTTCAAGTGGGGGCTGAAATGCTTGTAAAATGCGGCTTTGATAAAAAAGATGCAAAGAAAGCCTTAGTGCCTTTGTTTACTGGAAATGCCGACACATTGGCAGAAAAAGGAGTTGCGGCTGCCCTCACAGGTCCTGTTGAGCGAAATGATTTGTCGACTATCACAAAACACATTGAAGCTATTGAGGCAGCATGGATAAACGAGTCTGAGGAAAAGGTGGGATATGAGATGATATATCTTTTGCTTTCAGAAAAGCTTCTCAGTATTGCACAGGAAAAACATTTAGACAGTGACTATTTGAAGATGACGGAGGTAATTAAAAATGAAAAACACAGTATCCACTTTTAAAGAACAGAAGGTTAAGGGCGATAAGATTACAATGCTGACAGCCTATGACTATTCGACAGCTAAATTGATGGATCAGTCAGGTATTAACGGTATTCTCGTTGGAGATTCTCTTGGCATGGTTATGCTCGGATACGAAAATACTTTGCCGGTAACAATGGAAGATATGATTCACCATACAAGAGCAGTTACAAGAGGTGCCAAAGATGCCTTAGTAGTTGGAGATATGCCGTTTATGTCATATCAAGTTTCAATTGAAGAGGCCATGTATAACGCAGGAAGACTTATGAAAGAAGGAAGATGTCAAGCAGTAAAGCTAGAAGGTGGAGCCTCTGTTTGTCCACAGATTAAAGCTATTACAGCTGCTTCAATTCCTGTTATGGCACATATTGGACTTACACCTCAGTCAGTGAACGTTTTTGGAGGCTTTAAAGTTCAGGGAAAAAGTGAAGAGGGAGCAAAGAAACTCATTGAAGAGGCAAAAGCTGTTGAAGAAGCAGGAGCATTTGCGATTGTTTTGGAATGCGTACCTGCAAAATTAGCGGAAATTATTTCTGAAAGCATTAATATTCCTACAATAGGAATAGGTGCAGGATCTGGCTGCGATGGACAGATTCTCGTTTATCAGGACATGCTTGGAATGGTCTCTGACTTTACACCTAAATTCGTAAAACAATTCGCAAAGGTAGGAGATGTAATGAAAGAAGCCTTTGCTGCATATATAGAAGAAACTAAACAGGGAAGCTTTCCAGCACCTGAACACACATTTAAAATTTCAGAAGATGTAATTAACAAGTTATATTAGGAGATAGAACGATGAAAATAGTAAAAACCGTAGATGAAGTGAGAGTTATAGTCAAAGAATGGAAGAAAGAAGGTCTTACAGTAGGTCTTGTTCCTACTATGGGATTTTTGCACGAAGGACATAAGAGTTTAATTACAAGGGCTGTTTCAGAAAACGATAGAGTTGTTGTCAGTGATTTTGTAAATCCGACTCAATTTGGAGTAGGGGAAGATTTGGAAAGCTATCCGAGGGATTTGGAAAGGGATACTATGCTATGTGAGGAGGCAGGTGCTAATTTAATATTTAATCCTGAGCCGGAAAATATGTATTTTGACGATTTTTCAACATATGTAAACATAGAAAGTCTTTCAGAGGAACTTTGTGGAAAATCACGACCAATACATTTCAGGGGTGTAGGCACAGTAGTATCTAAACTTTTTAATATTGTAAATCCCGACAGAGCTTACTTTGGTCAAAAGGATGCACAGCAGCTTGCGATTATAAAAAGAATGGTTAGAGATTTGAACTTTGATATCGAAATTGTGGGCTGCCCTATAGTTAGAGAAGAGGATGGTCTTGCAAAGAGTTCAAGAAATACATATCTAAGCAAAGATGAGAGAAAGGCGGCACTAATTTTAAGCAAAGCAGTTAAGCTCGGAGAAGATATGGCAAAAGCAGGAGAAAAAGATACAGATAAAATTGTATCAGAAATGATTAAGCTTATTGAAACTGAGCCTATGGCGAAAATAGATTATGTTCAGGCTGTAGACGCTGTTTCAGTTAAACCGGTCAAGGAGATGACAGCACCAGTACTAGTTGCCATGGCAGTTTATATCGGCAAAACCAGATTGATTGACAACTTTATTTACGAAGGTTAAACGGGGGTTAAATATGACATTTGAAATGTTAAAGGGGAAGATACACAGAGCTACAGTAGTTCAAGCAGAACTTGATTATGTAGGAAGCATCACTGTAGACGAAGACTTACTTGACAGTGCCGGAATTTTGGAGTATGAAAAGGTAAGTATCGTAGATATAAATAATGGGAACAGATTTGAGACATACACAATTGCAGGAGAAAGAGGCAGCGGAATGATATGTCTCAATGGAGCTGCTGCAAGATGTGTTCAGACAGGTGATAAGATAATCATAATGTGCTATGCACAGATGACTCCAGAAGAGGTAAAGAAAAATCCACCTAAAGTAGTATTTGTAGATGAGGATAACAAAATATCAAGAGTCGCAAGATACGAAAAACATGGTAAGCTATAAGACATGTAATTTGCAAATAAAAAAGGGCATTTCGGTAATTAAAAAATGTAAAAAGTGAAGAATATGTCATCTGCCTCGTTGTGAGCAAGAAGTTTATAAAGAAGTAATAATTTATCCATTTTGTAACTTTGGCATAATGGCATGGCTTGAAGGAGAAAATGATGAAAATAGCAAACCAGTGAAAGATAAATCTAAGTAAAATCTCAGCTTAACAATTTAATATCTATATTTACAAAGCAGTTGGTCTTATGATTGACTGCTTTTAAAAAAGACACCGTTTAGGTGTCAATGATGTCTTTTTAGTGTTATTTATAGTCATATCAAGGCTCGTTTAATTATGGTAAATTCGTGGTAAAATGAGTGCTTTTCTATACTTCAAAATATTTGAAAGTATAGTGTTTATACGGATAATCAAAAATTAGATATAAAATTTTACAAAATTGTTTGTTCAGATTCAATTTCAATCCCTTTCTCATCTGTAAAGAAAGCTTTGAATGTAAATACTTTTTCTCCATTATTCACAAAAATTTCTGCTGTAGACTGATCTAAAAACACCTGGATATTTTCAAGCTCAGAAATCTCCACTTGTACTTCATCATATCCTTTCATATTCCAATGTTTTCTTTGAATAAGCAAATTGTTATTATCAAAATAAATTTTCAATACATTCCCAAAATTAAAAGAAATTTTTTGACTGGATAACTGCTCTGCCAGTAATTCCACGCTCCATGTTTCCTGATCAATGAAAGTGTATCCTTCTGCTTCGATCACCCGCTCATGTCTTCTGATACGCTCGAATTCCTTAACCGGCCTCTGATGAAGTTTTCCATTCTGTATAAACAACTCTCTTGGAATTGTCAGTGCATGCAGCCACCCCTCTTCTACCGTAGGCTGACTCATCTGATACTCCAACTCACCTGCACCAAGCCATCCAATTAAAATGCATCGTCCTGATTCATCTACAAAACTCTGTGGCGCATAGAAATCTAATCCTTCATCCAGCAAATTCCCCTCATCCTGTAATTGAAATTTTGCTTCAGCGTAGTCCATCCTTCCACTAAAAACGATTCCTTTACACCCGGTTTCTTTCTGACAACTGACTACCAGAAATTGTTGTTCTATATCCATTACATCAGGACATTCGCACATATACCCCCAGTCCATCGAAGTATCCAGCAGATTTCCCCGGTAATCCCATTTTTTCAGGTCATTCGACTCAAATATTGCCACATTGCCTTTCAATTCTTTTGTCTGTGCTCCTACAACCATCCACCATCTGTCATTTTTCTTCCATACTTTCGGATCACGAAAATGTGCTGTGTATCCATCTGGCAGATAAATCAAGGGGCCCTTTTCCGGAAAGACTTCCCATCGTCAGATACAGCAACACACTGATATGTTTCTCTCCCTCCTTCAGCATCTCTTACATTACCTGTATAGAACAAAAAGTATGCATCTTCTGTTGCAATACCCGATCCTGAATAGCAACCATTCTTTTCATACCACTCCTTGGGTTGTAATGTGCTTCCCTCATCCGTCCAATGCACCAGGTCGTCTGAAATACAATGTCTCCATTGCTTATTACCCTGTGGAACAACATCCGGCAGCCACTGGTAAAACACATGATACTTTCCACGAAATTGTGTCAGACCGTTTGGATCATTCAAAAAACCGTGTTCTGGTGAAATATGATACCTGGGTCTCATCCTTACTCTCCTTCCTCTTTGTGATGCCCTCATTCTACACCAACTTGCAAATTTTAAAAATTCTTTTTTTCGCCAGTTTGCTGTGCAAAAATGTAACCACTTAACCTTACATTTATTATTGCATAAATTAAGTAAAACTCTTAAACTGCATTTTATAACAAATTTATTGCTACTGATAGAAGGGATAACAAGAATGAGTCAAAATTATTTAAATATTGATAGATTTATCTATGGCGGTGATTATAATCCAGAACAATGGTTGGATAGACCCGATATTTTCAAACAGGATTTACTTCTTATGAAAAAAGCACACATAAATACGGTAACACTTGGCGTTTTCTCTTGGTCTACCTTAGAACCAATAAAGGATTGCTTTAATTTCAACTGGCTGATTGACATAATTGATAAACTCTACGACAATGGCATTCAAGTCATACTTGCCACCCCCTCTGGATCCCGTCCTCGCTGGTTGGCTGAAACATACCCCGAAGTTCTCCGTGTTCGTGAAGACCGTACCCGTCAACTATATGGAGAGCGACATAATCATTGCTACACTTCACCGGCTTACAGAGAACGGGTTCGAATCATCAACCAGAAGTTGGCTGAAACATTTAAAAATCATCCGGGAGTGATTTTATGGCATATTTCCAATGAATACAGAGATGAATGTCACTGTCCATTATGTCAGGAAGCTTTTCGCAATTGGCTGAGAAACAAATATAAAGATATCGGCAGCCTGAATCAAGCATGGTGGACAACCTTTTGGAGTCACACCTATAATTCATTCAATCAAGTTGAAAGTCCCTCTTCAATAGGAGACCATGGGTTACACGGCCTCAATCTTGATTGGAAACGATTTGTAACAGATCAGACAATTGATTTTATGTGCGAAGAGATACATTCTCTACGAGATGCCGGTGCAACTCAGCCCGTTACAACTAATTTTATGAATGATTATAAAGGCTTAAACTACTACAATATGGCAAAACACATTGATTATGTATCTTGGGACAGCTATCCTGCATGGAATAAAGAAGAGGAAATTTGTACAGCATACGATACAGCAATGCAGCATGATCTCATGCGTAGTATGAAACAGAAACCATTCCTTTTGATGGAATCCTGCCCTTCCAGTCCAAACTGGCAAACAGTAAGTAAACTCAAAAAACCTGGATTGTTACAATCTGCTTCTCTACAAGCAATTGCACACGGTTCGGATAGTGTACAATATTTCCAAATCAGACAGAGTCGAGGAGGTTTCGAAAAATTCCATGGGGCGGTCATTGATCACTATGGAGGATCTGATACACGCGTTTTCAACGAGGTAACTAAAACCGGTGCATCCCTCATAGAGTTAAAACAAGTTATTGGAAGCAAAGTAGATTCATCTGCTGCCATCATTTATGACATGGAAAACAGATGGGCTATGGAAGACGCGAAAGGACCACGAAATGAAGGGCTTTTCTACCATGAAAGTGTCTTAAAATCCTATCAGACGCTTCGAAAAGCTGCCCTCAATATAGATATCATTAACATGGAGCAATCCCTTGATTCTTATAAACTCGTGGTTGCACCAATGTTATATATGTTTCGAGCTGGCATCGAAATAAAGTTACGTACTTTCGTTGAAAATGGCGGGATACTAATCATGACATACTGGAGTGGAATCGTAAATGAAACTGATCTGTGCTACCTCGAGGGAACTCCACATGGCTTGCTCGATGTATTGGGACTTAGAAGTAAAGAAATTGACGGACTCTATGAATGGGAAGAGAATTTACTCATTCCAGTTACTGAAAATTCTTTGCAGCTGAATACGTCCTATAAATGTAAAAATCTTTGCGATTTAATTCAACTCAACGGTGCCACACCACTCATGAATTACGGAAAGGATTTTTATCAAGGCACACCTGCACTGACAGTAAATCAGTATGGTAAGGGATATGCTTACTACATCTGTGCCGACGCTGAAGAACTTTTTTACCATGATTTTTATGCCAAAATTTTAGCTAAACATCATATTCATTCTATTCTAAATACAATTCCTGATGGGATTGAGGTAACAAGTCGGACAGATGATGAATACGAATATATCTTTATACAAAATTTCTCATACCGCAATATCGACATAGTACTGCCAAAAAAGGGGGATATCATCTACGGAAATAAGAACGGTAATATTCGCCAATATGAAACCATTGTTTTTCGGAAAAAACTTTTTTAAAAACTCCTGCAAGATATTTCTGAATGATTAAGAATTTTCTCGTAAGATAGCAGTTGTTATCTATCTTTTTCTTTTTATAGAAAAATTACAGGGGCAAAGCGACTCGCATGAGTCATACTTGCCCCTGTTTAGAACTATCTACTTTCTAGCATGTACCATTTTCTTCACAATTAAAACAATCCTTTTAATGCCGGATAGTATTTTTTGAATTTTCGGTAGCATTTTTCATATTTTTCCACAAGCTCTGTGTCCGGCTCCACAGTTTCCACCACATGGACCAGTTTATCCACAGCACTTTCCACATTTTCAAACTCTCCACATCCGACTGCTGCCAAAATCGCAGCACCGTATCCGGGTCCTTCCTCACTTTCGATCACATCAACTTTCAGATTCATCACATTTGCAATAATCTTTTTCCAGAGCGGACTCTTTGCTCCGCCTCCGCATATTTTCGTGCGTTCAATCTGAATTCCAAGATTTCTCGCCACTTCCAGAGAATCGCGAAGTCCGAATGCAACGCCTTCAAGTACTGCCTGCGTCATCTCTTCACGTGTAGTATCCATGGACATCCCGATAAATGCAGCTCTTGCAGACGGATCATTATGCGGGGATCTCTCTCCCATCAGATAAGGCAGATAGAACACCTGATTTTCACCCAGCTTTACGATATCTTCCTGCTCTTTTGCATACTCTTTTGTCTTTAAAATTTCATCCATCCACCATTTATTGCAGGATGCCGCACTAAGCATACATCCCATCAGATGATAATTGCCATCCGCGTGCGCAAACGAATGCAATGCATTATACTCATCTACACCAAATGTCTTGCTGGATATAAAAATCGTTCCTGACGTTCCAAGCGAAATATTACACTGACCGTCTCCTACTGTTCCGGTTCCCACAGCCGCCGCCGCATTGTCTCCGGCGCCTGCAATGACTTTTACATCTGTACCGAGTTCCAGTTTTTCTGCAATTTCCGGTTTCAAATTACCAACCACTTCATAGCTTTCATAAAGCCCTGGCAGCTGCTCTTCTCTGATGCCGCAGATATCCAGCATCTCTTTTGACCAGCATTTGTTCTGTACATCTAAAAGCAGCATTCCCGATGCGTCCGAATATTCGGTACAAAAAGTACCGGACAGCTTATATGCCAGATAATCTTTTGGCAGCATGATCTTTGCGATCTTTTCATACAACTCCGGTTCATGATTTTTCATCCACAGGATCTTTGGAGCCGTGAACCCGGCAAATGCAATATTGGCTGTATATTTGGACAGTGTTTCCTTGCCGATCACCTGATTTAAATAATCCGTCTCTTCCTCTGTTCGTCCGTCATTCCAGAGGATTGCCGGACGAAGCACATGGTCTGCCTCATCCAGTACCACAAGACCATGCATCTGACCGCCAAAGCTGATTCCTCTGACCTGACTTTTGTCACACTCTGCTGTCAGCTCACGGATTCCTTCCATACTCTGTGCGAACCAGTCTTCCGGATTTTGCTCGGACCAGCCTGGATGCGGAAAATACAATGGATATTCTCTTGATACGATCTTATGAATGGTTCCGTTCTCATCCATCAGCAGTAATTTTACTGCTGATGTTCCGAGATCTACACCTATGTATAACATACGATTCCTCCTGCTTTTCCTATTCGTTCCAGGGATTTTCTGTTGGATATCTGACACCTTTTGGCTGATTATATCCGATCTCACTGACATCCACTCCGATATATTTGAATACTTCAAACAATGCCTTGCCCCATTTTCCAAATGCAACTGCTCCGTGATGCGGATAATTGCCTTCGATCAGAACATGACGGTAAAATCTTCCCATCTCCGGAATTGCGAAAATTCCAATGGATCCAAAGGAGCGTGTCGGCACCGGAAGTACTTCTCCCTGTGCAATATAAGCGCGCAGCTTGCAGTCTGCCGTACTCTGCAGACGGAAGAATGTAATATCTCCAGGGATGATGTCTCCTTCCAGAGTTCCCTGTGTCACCTCTTCCGGAAGCGCTCTCGCCATGATCATCTGGTATTTCATCTCACAGAATGACAGCTTGGAGGACGCTGTGTTTCCACAGTGGAATCCCATAAATGTATCTTTCTGTGTATATGGGAACTTGCCTTCGATATCTTCTTTGTACATGTCATTCGGTACTGTATTGTTGATATCCAGAAGGGTCACAGTATCTTCACTGACAACCGTTCCGATAAATTCACTCAGTGCACCGTAGATATCTACTTCACAGGATACCGGAATTCCCTGTGCTGTCAGACGGCTGTTGACATAGCATGGAACAAATCCGAACTGTGTCTGGAACGCCGGCCAGCATTTTCCTGCGATTGCTACATATTTTCTGTATCCTCTGTGCTCTTCTACCAGTCTTTCAAGGTCAGTTCATACTGTGCCAGTTTCGCGAGGATCTCAGGTTTCTTATTGCCCGCTCCCAGTTCTTCTTCCATCTCTTTTACGATTGCCGGGATTCTTTCATCTCCGTCATGTTTATGAAATGCCTCAAATAAATCCAGCTCTGAGTTTTCTTCGATCTCAACTCCCAGATTGTACAGCTGCTGGATCGGTGCATTACATGCGAGGAAATTTAACGGACGCGGTCCAAAGCTGATGATCTTTAAGCTGTTCAGTCCGATGACAGCTCTTGCGATCGGACGAAACTCTGCGATCATGTCCGCACATTCCTCTGCATTTCCTACCGGATACTCCGGAATGTAGGCCTTTACATTTCTAAGTTTCAGATTATAGCTTGCATTGAGCATACCACAGTAAGCATCGCCTCTTCCCTGAACCAGGTTGTCTCCGCGCTCTTCTGCTGCTGCGATAAACATCTTCGGTCCGTCAAAATGTTTTGCAAGCAATGTCTCTGCGATCTCCGGTCCGAAGTTTCCAAGATACACAACAAGTGCATTACATCCTGCATTTTTAATGTCCTCCAGTGCCTGCACCATGTGGATCTCACTTTCCACGATACAGATCGGACACTCATAAATATCCGCCTCTCCATATTTTTCTTTATATGCTTTGATCATGATTTTCCCTTCTTGTCCACGGAAAGACTCTCCGGAAAACAATCTCTGCTCACCTGCAACGACTCCGATTTTTAATTCTGGCATGTTACTCATACTGTTACCATCCTTTCTGTTTGCTTTTTATTTTTACACAATTGTTATATTTTCACCTTTTAAGCCGTTCACCGCACCCTCAATCTCTGCGTCTTCGTGCGCGATCAGCCACTTGTTCACTGCTGTTAAAAGTCTGCTCTCGCCCTTTGCTTCCGGTGCAAACGGAAGTGCCTCATTCGTTCCCTTCGGAAGTACGACCACACATCGGAAACCGCCTGCTTTTGCATTACATGGTGCATAATGTAACGTAGTCGCATACAATTCCACTGCCGTTCCTGCCGGTACGAAAAACGCCTCCACGAGAGCTGTATCATAGGTATCTTCTTTGATGTCCTGCTGACATCCAAGCAGCAGGATCAAATCTGTCACTGCGATATCAATCTCTGAGGATCTGTGATACTCCAGTGCATTCAACTTCACATTGCTCCCATTACAATACCCAATCTGAATCGGCAGCCCTCCAAATCCTTTTTCTCTGACTGCCACCGCATCCGGAAGTACTTCCAACGCTTCCACAGACGGAACATAAATCACATCTTCCGGAAGCGGCGTGTGTTCCATCTCTTTTAAGATCCGCTCTACCGGAATATCTGACATCACTTTTCCATATTTGGCAAATGCGGTATCTGTAACTTTCTGAATTTCCATAAAAAATGACCTCCAATCAAAAACCTGTCTCCAAGTTTCCCATTGAGGTCATTTTATCAACTTTTTTTCGCTTCTGCGACCTATTATTTATCTATTTTATGTCAATTTCTTGCTCTTTGTTATTGTGAACAGTCACTTCTCTCTTTTTCGATATTCGCTTGGAAGCATCCCGTATTTTTTCTGAAATGATCTGGCGAGCGCCTTGCTGTTTGGAAAACCATTCTCCATAGCGATCTCACTTAAGGTCTTATCACTGTCTTTGACTTCCTTCCATGCATATCTCAACCGGATATCCTGCAGATAGGCTTTAAAATTTACCCCCGCATATTTCTGAAACATCCTTGAAAGATAGGTCGGAGAATATCCAAAAATCTTCGCCAGACTCTCCAGTGTCATTTCTGATGCATAATTTTCTTTAATATAGGATGTAATCGTAGAAAGACGGTTCAGATTTTTATTGTCCCGAAGCTGCGCCTCGGTCACATCAATCCGCTGATACTCAGATACCAGCAAATGCATCACAAGATAAAACAGACCTTTCACTTCCATTTCATAGCCACGCTCTTTTTTTATGTACACCTCATACATCTGGCGGATCAACTCCATCAGCCGTTCATCCCGATCCACCGGATTGTGTGTAAACCAGATGAATCCTTCTCCCGTAAAATAATTCTCAAACAACCGGATCGGTATCTGCAATACAATCGTCTGGTTCGGCTTTGGAGAATGCACGGAATGAACTTCGTTGGAATTCACGATCATAAATTCTCCCTGCACAAGAGGATACGGCTTCTCTTTGATATAGAAACAAAGTTCCCCCTCACAGACCGCAAAAATCTCCACAGAACGATGCCAGTGCATCTCACGCTTATAATTGCCATCCTTGCCCTCAAAAATAAACATCTTGAAGGGCAGCCCCTCATCCGGCACGATCAGCTCATGATTGTACTTCATTTTTCTCTCCTCTACAGACCAAATTCCTCGAATAATTTCTGCTGATAATCATGATCCTCTGCTGCCTTTATAATATCAGCTATCCGGTCTGCCTTAGAAAGCGCCAGATTCAGAGCATTGATTCGTTTTTCTACTGCTTCAGAGCTCTCCTTTTTAGTTATTTCCAAGCGCTTGTTCACTTCCGCATCAATCTCATCTTTCATCAATTCCCGCAGTGCATCACACATTCCTTTTACCTCCTCAAACTTCTGTTTGTTGGCCCGCACGATCAATTCCATGACGGAGCGATACAGTGCATTTGCCTGATTTTTTGAATATTCTTCCAATAATTTTTCTGCGGTCTCATTCTGTTCCAGTTCGTTGGTCAGACTTTTCAGCCACAGATTTTCAGCTTCTGTCAGTTCTTTTGTTACAATAATCTGAATCGGAATTTTATCTCCCGTCACATAATAAATCCCGCTTTCCGCTTTTTTTACTTGATATCTCAGTGTTGTTTTCAAGTGGTGCATCAATTTTCGTGGATATTTTCCTGTTACCAGAGTAATCGTAAGTTCTTCTATCGGAATGCTGTCCATCTGACTGGTATCGGATTTGTAAAAACAGGTATACCCATACACCTTATAAAAATCATCGATACTCAGATAATCCAGGGGACTTTTATATTCCACGATATTATGTTGTCGGAAAATCCGCCCGATATTCTTTCGGATTACCCGACCCTTGTCCTTTTTGATGATCAGAACATCGATTTCTTTTGGTTTGGTTCCCAGCTGATGCTCATTCTCAAAAATCAGATGTTCGGCATCTTCCTGCAGTTCGATCTGTATCTCTGCGAAAAATGCAGGATGCCACTGAAGCATTTTGGCTTCTTCTTTTTGCATTTCCATACAAAACCTCCTTCTTTTTTTCTTTCAGGAGATTTCGCCTTCCGAAAACTCCTGCCTGCTTGATTTGAAAAGCATGAATTTTCTGAAAGGACAGGCGTTTGCCTGTTTTTGAAATGAATAAGATATTCCACATTACACATGTGGAATCAAATGAATGTTAGAAAAATATGCTTTTATCCATTTTACCACATTTTTCTCAAAAGCACACTTCCTTTCTCATAAGATCCATAGATGAATTTTCTCCTGTTCTGTGCTATGATAAACAGAGTTTCAAATACGCTTCAGAAAGGATTTTACTTATGAATTATAAACATATTATCTTTGATTTCGGAAATGTCCTTGCTACCTTTCAATCAGATGACTTATTGCGCTCCTACTGCAATCGCGAAGATCTTCCCATTCTGAAAAATGCCATCTACCACAACTGGCAGGCATTGGATGAGGGAAGTATTCCCTATGAAGAATACCAGGAGGAAACACTTCACCTGCTGCCGGACTGCCTTCATGACACTGCCCGCAAATGCTTTGCCACCTGGTATCAACACATGATCCCGATTCAGCCGGTGTGGGATATGATCCACAGATTAAAAGAACAGCACACAGGGCTTTACATTCTTTCCAACGCTCCGATTTTCTTTGAAGAACATGCAGATTTTTTCGAGATTACCCGCTTATTTGACGGTGCAGTCTATTCCGGATCCATCAAAAAATTCAAACCAAATCCGGATATTTACCAGCATCTGTTTGATACCTTTTCACTGAATCCGTCCGACTGCTTTTTTATGGATGACAAACCCGAAAACATCAAAGCTGCTCAGAAGCTCGGGATGAATGGAATGGTCTTTACTGGAGAGAATCTCTCAGAAATCAAACATGCCATCGGACTGGAAGAATAACTTCCGCCCGATGGCATATTTCTTACAGATTTCTGATTTTAAATTCTCTCTGCGCTTCTCTTTTCTGGTCTTTTTTCGCGATATCATCCCGCTTATCGTACAATTTCTTACCTTTCGCAAGTCCAACTTCCACTTTTACAAGACTTCCGTTGAAGTACACCTGGAGGGGAACCACTGTATTTCCCTTTTCCTTCATCTTGCCGAAAATCTTGTCAATTTCCTTTTTATGGAGCAGAAGCTTTCTCGGTCTCAGCGGATCTTTATTAAAGATATTTCCCTTTTCATAAGGAGAAACATGCATTCCATAAATAAACATCTCCCCGTTTTCGATCCGGATAAACGCTTCCTTGATACTGCACTGTCCCATGCGGAGGGATTTGACCTCTGTTCCATGCAGTACGATTCCCGCCTCATATTTTTCCAGAATAAAATAATCGTGATATGCTTTTTTATTGTTGGCGATCAATTTGCCTTCTTTTTTTGCCATCGCACTTTCCTCTCTTCTTCCCGTTAAACTCTACTCGTTTTCTTCGCAAAACTCAAAATCAATCGTTCTCTGCAGCCGGTCTGCACCAAGGACACGCACACGGACTCTCTGTCCCAGTTTATAGACATTACGGAAATGCTCTCCCACCAGTTCATACTGCTCTTCCCGGTACTCATAGTGGTCGTCCTTCATATTCACCACATGTACAAGACCTTCTATCGTATTCGGCAGTTCCACGTATGCTCCCCATTTTGTAATACCGGAGATCACACCTTCGAATTCCTCTCCGATCCGATCCTGCATATATTCTACTTTCTTTAATTTTACGGTCTCACGTTCAGCCTCTTCTGCTCTGCGCTCCATCTCACTGGACTGTGTTGCCACCTCCTGCAGAATCTTTTCATAATGTGCCATTCTGTCATCACTTAGTCTGCCGCGCAGATTCTCCTTAATGATCCTGTGGATTTGCAGATCCGGATACCGCCGGATCGGAGACGTAAAATGTGTATAATACTGCGCCGCCAGACCGAAGTGCCCTGCATTTTCCGGTGTATAGCGCGCCTGCTTCATGGAACGCAGCGCCAGTCTGCTGATCAGAGCCTCCTGTGGAGTTCCCTCCACTTTTTCCAGCAGCTTCTGGATTTCTTTCGGGCGGATTTCATTTCCCATATGGATGTGATATCCGAAATTATTGATAAACGTACTCAGTTTTTTTACCTTATCTTCTTCTGGCGCCTCATGGGTACGATATAAAAACGGAATCTCTCTCCAGAAATACTCTTCTGCCACTGTTTCATTTGCCGCAAGCATAAAGTCCTCGATCATCTTCGTTGCCACATTTCGCTCATATGGTTTCAATTCCACTGGTCTTCCCTGTTCATCCAGAATCATCTTCGTCTCAGGAAAATCAAAGTCGATTGCGCCTCTCTTTTTCCTGCGTTCCCGAAGCAGCCCTGAAACTTCTGCCATCTGTTCAAACATCGGAACCAGCTTTTCGTATTTTTGTCTCTCCTGCTCATCCTGCGCTTCCAGAATTTTTGCAACACTCGTATAAGACATTCTCTGGTCCACCCGGATCACCGTCTCTGCGATCACATGATCCACAATCTCACCTTTTTTGTCAACAGTCATAATACAGCTTAGCGCAAGCCTGTTCTCTCCTGCGTTTAAAGAACAGATTCCATTCGAAAGCTTATGGGGCAGCATCGGAATCACCCGGTCTGCCAGATACACACTGGTCCCGCGTTTCAGCGCCTCCCGATCCAATGCACTTTTTTCCTGCACATAGTTGGTCACATCTGCAATATGCACTCCCAGCTTCCATCCGTTCTCCACTTCTGTCAGAGAAACAGCGTCATCCAGATCCTTTGCATCCTCTCCGTCAATGGTCACCATCTGCCAGTCTCTTAAATCCATGCGCCCTGCCATATCCGCTTCACTTACATCTTTTCCGACACGTTCCGCCTGATTTAGCACCTTCTCCGGAAATTCCACCGGCATATCATAACCTTTCACAATAGACATGATATCGGTTCCCGGATCATTGATATGCCCGATGATCTCCACGACTTTTCCCTCCGGCTTCATATTTTCCCCGCCGTAGGACGTCAGTTCTACCACTACCTTGTGTCCGGTCATCGCACCTTTTTCTTTGCCTGCCGGAATATAAATATCTTTTAAAAATCTCTGATTATCCGGTCGTACAAATCCAAAACTTTTGCTCTTCTCATACAGACCAATCACTTTTGTCGTTCCATGAGATACCACACGCACGATCTTTCCTTCTTTTCGTCTGCCCTCCGGTGACTTGGTAATCAGAAATTCCACCTCTCTCCCTGAAATGCACCGTTGATATTCTCTTCCGGAATAAAAACATCCTCTTCATCCTCTCTGAGCACAAATCCGAATCCGCGAAGATTCGCCTGAAATATTCCTTTTAAATACTGAGGCTGTCCTTTGACATATTTCCCTTTCTTTGAGACGTAAATCTTGCCATCCGCCTCCAGGGCTTCCAATACTTCCTTTAATTCGTTTCTCTGTTCTCTCGGAATCTGCAGAAGCATCGCAATCTCCTTCAGCTTCATCGGTACATAAAGATCGTCACAGATCAAATCATAAATCACCTTTTTTCGTTTCTCAAATGTATGTTCCATTCGTTCACCTTCTTTCATACTTAGTAGTTCCTTTTTTATATCCTCTATTCGACTTCCGTCAATTTTTCATAAAAGAAAAACACCCTATTTTTGCATAGAGTGTTTTATCGCTTTCTCTTAGTTAAATACTTTCAGATTCAGCACTGCTGCAAGTACTAAAAATAAAATAGCAAGAAACTTGGTAGACTTCACAAGAGCGCCTTCCATAGAACGGCCTTTATTCTGTCCCCAATAAGAATCTGCCGCACCGCTGATCGTTCCAAGTCCTGCGGACTTTCCTTCCTGAAGAAGAATAATTGCTGACAACGCAATACAATCTATTACAAAAATAATCATTAACACAATTTTTAAAATATCCATACGTTCACACCTCCTGTGGATAACCTTTTATAGTCTAACACAAAATCTGCAATTCTGCAATAGATTTACGTGATAAAAATGGCGGATGAAACCAATTATTTCATCCACCATCTCATTTTTTCAGGCTTTTACAATCCTGTTTATTTTTTCTTTCTTCTGATAATCACTACTGCGCCGACAACTGCTACTGCTGCCACCAGAAGTACTGCCCACATGATCACATTGGCATTGTCTCCTGTCTGCACACTCTGAGAGTGGGAACCGGATGTACTTCCATTGTTATGACTTCCGCTGTTGCTGCTTCCACCGTTGTTTCCTGTATTGTTGTTTCCACCATTGTTATCATTTCCGTTGTGATCGTCGTCCGGACCCGGGTCTGGATTCGGATTTGGATCTGGATTTGGATCGGCTTTTTCTCCTCTGACCAAAACCTTCACATCAGCTTTGGCTGTTGCTCCGTTTGTATCCGTTACCTGAATGGTCACGATCACATCCGTATCATTTTCCGGTGTTGTTACCTTTCCATCCAGTCCGATGATTCCTTCCGGATTTACTGCCACGATCTCGATCTTACTTCCTTCCGGAACTTCCGGCAGAACCAGTCTTTCTGTTCCCGCTTTCACTTCTGATGGAATCTTATTGTTTGCCAGAATGTCATCTAAGATTTCCTGTGCACTCGGAATATGCGGCACTTCCACGGCTTTGAATTCTCCGGTCAGCTCGATGTTCTTTGTCACTTTAAACTGATATTCTGCATCCTTCGATACATATTCGGTCTGTCCTTTTTCTTTCCAGCCCACAAATTCAAATCTTTCTTTGGCTTCTGCTTCACAGATGCTATCGCACCCTCTTTGTATGTGCCATCCTCTTTATCCATGGAAACCCTTCCCATGTTCTCATCATTGGACTGTACCACAACACGGTAGTATGTTTCCGGAACCGGAGCCAGTCTAAACTCGGCACGCAGTACACGGTCTGACTCTGCATGAAATTTGTATTCTGCCTGAGCGCCTTCTACTGGTGTCAGAACTTCTTCTCCATCTGCTTCTGTCACTTCC
>ENA-OQBT01000635-OQBT01000635.1-human-gut-metagenome-genome-assembly--contig:-NODE-635-length-19718-cov-2.900618_pt1 | contig 19718 bp, 23 predicted proteins | sample MGYA00242749_ERZ504557 | MGnify/ENA primary metagenome ERZ504557 (study PRJEB26092, sample SAMD00036243) | human gut metagenome | host: Homo sapiens | study: EMG produced TPA metagenomics assembly of... | reverse complement strand
ATCTTAAATGCGGATTGTCACGCAGCAGCAAATATCATGCGGAAAGCGATCCCTGATATCTGGAAAGATACCAGAGATTATACGTTTCTTTCTGCTCCTGATGTGTATGGATTCCACAAACTGAATCTGAAAGGTATTCCCGTCAAAGGATAGCGGCATAAGTGAATATGCTTGATTGGTACGGACAGCCAATCTTTTGGTCAGGAATGGGTAACTGTCACGACTGTTAGAAGCCACTTCCATAGGAACTACTGTACCGCATGGGAGGGGTAATTCACAGGAGAATTTGATAACTTAAGTAAAATAAGAGGTATAAAACAAAATGAAACATATTATATTAGCATCTGCTTCCCCAAGAAGAAAAGAAATCCTGGAACTTGCCGATCTGAAATTTGATGTTATGCCAAGTGATGCACAAGAGATCACAACAAAAACAGCACCAAATGAAGTAGTTATGGAATTAGCATCGATCAAAGCGAAAGACATATATAAGAAATCAGAGAAAACAAAGTATGGTCGTGGGAGCAGATACTGTTGTACCTATCAAGGGCAGATTCTTGGAAAACCAGCAGACGAAAGCGGACGCAAAAAGAATGCTTACGATGTTAAGCGGACAGACACATGAAGTGTATACAGGAGTTTGCGTCATCGAAGATGGAAAAACAAAAACATTTTATGAAGAAACAAAAGTTACATTTTATGAGATCAGTGATGAGCAGATCGATCGTTATATCAAGACTGGAGAACCTATGGATAAGGCTGGATCTTATGGGATTCAAGGAAAAGCAGCTGTCTTTATCAAAGGGATCGAAGGAGATTACTACAATGTTGTAGGATTTCCAATTGCAAGATTTTTGCAGGAAATCACAAAATAGTTATGTATTTTTTCAAAATATGAGGGGAAAACCTTTGACGATATCTATGAATCTCTGTTATGATGTGAGGTAAAGGCAAAAAATAGATATATTGATAGGAAATTTAAAGAAAGGGATTAGAAGAATGGGCAAGATTGCGATCGTAACAGATAGTAACAGCGGAATTACTCAAAAAGAAGGTAAAGAATTAGGAATCTCAGTGATTCCAATGCCATTTTATATTAACGAAGAATTATATTTTGAAGATATTACATTAACACAGGATGAATTTTATCAGAAATTAAACGAAGATGAAGATATCAAAACATCTCAGCCTGCACCTGGAGATGTGTTGGATCTGTGGGAGAAGTTATTAGAAGACCATGATGAGATCGTGCATATCGCGATGTCTAGTGGATTAAGCAGTTCCTGTGCGACAGCGGCAATGTTAGCAGATGATTACGATGGAAAAGTTCAGGTTGTAGATAACCAGAGGATTTCTGTCACACAGAGACAGTCTGTCTTAGATGCGGCCAAATTAGCGGAAGAAGGAAAGTCAGCCAAAGAGATCAAAGACATCCTAGAAGCAGACAAATTAGATTCTGGAATCTATATTATGGTAGATACGTTAAAGTATCTGAAGAAAGGCGGACGTGTTACAAGCAGCAGGAGCAGCCAATCGGTACAGTGCTTGGAATCAAACCAGTTTTACAGATCCATGGCGAGAAGCTGGATGCATTTGCGAAGACAAGAGGTGTCAAACAGGCAAAGAAAAAGATGATCGCAGCAGTAAGAAAAGAGTTAGAAGAGCGTTTCCCAGATGGAGATTTTGGTAAACACGCATATCTTCAGTCTGCATATACAAAAGATGAAGAGGCAGCGCTCAAATGGAAAGAAGAACTGATGGCAGAATTTCCAGGAATGGAATTCCAGCAAGATCCATTATCTTTAAGTGTTGCATGTCATATCGGTGCAGGTGCATTGGCGGTTGCTTGGACACATAAGATTGATGATTAATAGCATTAATCTTCTTTTCATCTCGAAGAAATGTAAACAAAACATGAATTTTACATGAAATCCTTGTGTGATCATAGCACAAGGGTTTCTTTTGTGTTACAATACAGTCAATTTCGATACAATAGATAGCAGGAGATAGATGTTATGGAAATGAAAAAAGTATTAAAATACGCAATGGAGATTGGAGAATGCATGCTAGTGTCAGGAGCAGGTGTTTCAAGGGTAGAAGATACGATTTCAAGAATCTGCAAGGCGTATGGAGCAAAAGAAGCCAATGTATTTTCTATCACATCAAGTATTGTAACAACGATCGAAGATGAAAAAGGAGAAATCTTAACGCAGACAAAGCGTATCAGTCATATAAGACAGACTTTACCAAACTGGATGAGTTAAATCAGTTATCAAGATATATGTGCAAAGAACTTCCGGAAGAAGAGGAAGTAAAACGAAAGATCGCAGAGATTAAAAAGGGAAAAGTCGTCGTTTTTACAGAGGAAGTTCTTACATCAGCGGTCATTGCAGCAGCATGGACTTCATTTTATGGAGGTGGTGTTACAGAAGGGATCATAGCAATGATCGCAGGGGCATTTGTCGCGGTTCTTGCAAGATATATTAAGATCTTAGCACCCAACGAAATGGTATTAAACTTTCTATTATCATTTTTTGTTGCAGCATTTGCATATATCAGTGCAAAATTCGGACTGACGGAGGATTATGGAAAGATCATCATCGGTAATATCATGCTGTTGGTTCCTGGAGTTGCATTTGTTAATGCACTTCGGGATATGATCGGTGGAGACATGATGTCAGGAATCTTAAGAGTCTGTGAATCGATACTGTTAGCTGTATTCCTTGCAGCAGGTTCTTTTATGGCATTGATGTTCTTAGGAGGTGTGTTATAAATGAAAGCAGAGATCATACAGGTACTGGCAAGTTTTGTCGGAAGTTTTGGATTTGCAGTACTTTATAATCTTCGAGGGAAAAAACTTTGTATGGCTGGGATTTCTGGGATGGTATCATGGATCGCCTATCTTATCGTGTGGAATGAGATGCCAAGTACATTTGTGGCGAATCTGGCAGCGGCCGCAGTTGCGACGATTTATGCAGAAACAATGGCAAGGATCTTAAAAACTCCTGTAACAGTATTTTTGATCACGGGAATCATTCCATTAGTACCAGGTGGAAATTTATACTATACGATGAATTATGTCTTGGCAAAACAGTGGCATTTATTTTATTTATATGGGCAAAAAACATTGCTGATCGCAGTGGCGGTTGCGGCAGGGATCATGACAGCATCTTCTGTTTACGGAATTTGTGCATCCGTATGGAAATACTGCAAAAAAGAGATATGAGCAATCTAAGAATAAACCTCACAGATTTTGCATAAGATAAGAAAAACGAAAGTGTGCAGGTATCGTATGGAACAGGATGAAAAGTTTGAAAATCAATTAAATCTTGCTCTGGATCTTAGCGAAGAAGAACGGGAGAGATCCAAAGATTTAGATGCAGGATACGATAAAGAAACGGATCAGTGGGAGATCATATTTCGCTACGCAGGCACACTTGATACGATCAGATGGTCAGACACAACGAGGATCGAACCGTTGAGTATGGGTTATGCGATCGCCTATATAAAAGAAGACGAGTTGGAAGCATTTGGGGCAAATGAACAAGTTATTTATATAGAAAAACCGAAAAATCTATTATTAAGTCGACAGCCATCGATAGCCGCATCTTGTATGTTGTCGGTCAAGAATCCACCTCTTTCATTGACTGGAAGAGGTGTTTTTGTCGCTGTGATCGATACAGGGATTGATATTTTTCACCCGGATTTTATAGATGAAAATGGAGATACTAAGATTTATGCACTATGGGATCAAACGGTCAAAGGAAGTCCGCCTAAACCATTTCTTAACGGAAATCTCTATACAAAAGAAGAAATCAATAAAGTATTGCACTCAGAAAGTGGAAGATACGATTTTCGGAGCAGAGATCGATCTGGGCATGGAACACATGTAGCTTCAATCTGTGCCGGGATAAACGGGGTTGCACCAGAGGCAGAACTGATCGTTGTGAAATTGGGAGATACGAGAGAAAAAGGTTTCCCAAGGACGACACAATTGATGACAGCATTACAATATGTGATCAATGAAGCATCACAGGCAGGACGGCCGGTTGCGGTCAATATCAGTTATGGACATAATTATGGAGATCACAGAGGAAATTCCTTGTTAGAAAGATTTATATCACAGATCGCACAGCAATGGAAATGTACGATCTGCATTGGAACAGGAAATGAGGGAAATAGTGGAAAGCATAAACAAGGAAAGCTGATCAAAGAAGAACAAAAAAATCTTATTGGATATTGCACCATTTGAGCAGAATCTAAATCTCCAGATATGGAAAGATTTCGTGGATGAGTTAAGAATACAGCTGGAATCTCCATCGGGAATATCTTATGAGATCACAGATAAACAGGGAAAGTCACAATATGCATATGGAAATACGATCGTCTTTGTATACAATGGTTATCCAACACCGTACAATGTAAGGCAGGAAATATTCCTTAGTTTTATTGTGCAGGAAGGAAATCATATAGAGAGTGGACAATGGAATCTTACATTGATTCCACGAAATATCAGAAATGGGGAATATCAGATGTGGCTTCCGGTATCCTTAGGAAGTAATCAGGAAACTAGATTTTTAGAGCCAGATAAAGAGTTTACTTTAACAATCCCATCAACTGCAGAAAAAGTGATCTCAGCAGGTGCGTATGATGTCAGATATCAGTCCTATGCAGATTTTTCGGGGCGGGGTGATCAAAGATATGGTGTAAAGAAACCAGATCTTGTGGCACCTGGAGTTGGAATTTTGGCAGCAGCACCGGGAGGCGGTGAAAACAGTTTGTCCGGGACGTCAATGGCAACGCCATTTGTCACAGGAGCGGCAGCTCTTTTGATGGAATGGGGGATCATAAGAAAAAATGATCCTTATTTGTATGGAGAGCGGATCAAAGCTTATTTTCATAAAGGTGCAAGGAAAATGAATGGATTTTTGGACTATCCAAACAATGAAATTGGATATGGAAAATTATGCGTGGCAGCTAGTTTGTATAATTAGAAGAACTTACGAAAAAATACAAATGATATTTGTAATTTTTGTATCATATTTCCAATTTATATGATAAAATTAATAACACACTGGGAACACGAAAGGGGAAGAGACAATCATGAAAACAGAAAGATTTGATAAGAAACTGTTTAAACAGGAAGTACTCAATAATCTAAAGACTCAGTTCAGAGTTGAGCTTGATAATGCATCCCAGCAGCAGATTTATCAGGCTGTGGCTTATGCCTGAAAGAGTGGATCATTGAGGACTGGATGGATACTCAGAAGACCTACGAAGAGAAAGACCCAAAGATTTTATATTATATGTCCATGGAATTCCTGATGGGAAGAGCACTTGGAAATAACCTCATTAACATGAGTATGTATGGAGAAGTGAAAGAAGCACTCGATGAATTAGGCGTAGATCTGAATGCCGTTGAAGACCAGGAACCAGACCCAGCACTTGGTAATGGTGGTCTTGGAAGATTAGCAGCATGTTTCCTTGATTCATTGGCAACACTTGGATATGCAGCATATGGATGCGGAATCCGCTATCAATACGGAATGTTCAAACAGAAGATCAAAGACGGATATCAGATAGAAGTACCAGATGAATGGTTAAAGAATGGAAATCCATTTGAATTAAAACGTCCGGAATATGCCAAAGAAGTACGTTTCGGTGGAAATATCCGTACAGAATATGATGAAGCAACTGGAAGAACCAACTTCATTCAGGAGAACTATCAGTCAGTTATGGCAGTCCCATTTGACTATCCGATCGTAGGATATGGAAATCATATCGTTAATACATTAAGGATCTGGGATGCAGAAGCGATCACTGACTTCCAGCTGGATTCTTTTGATAAAGGTGAATATGACAAAGCAGTAGAACAGAAGAACCTTGCAAAGAACATCGTAGAAGTATTATATCCAAACGATAATCACTACGAAGGAAAAGAGCTTCGTTTAAAACAGCAGTATTTCTTTGTATCTGCAAGTTTACAGGCAGCAGTAGCCAAATATAAGAAAAACCACGATGACATTACAAAACTTTACGAGAAGATGACGATCCAGATGAACGATACTCATCCAACAGTATCTGTTGCAGAACTTATGAGAATCTTAATGGATGAAGAAGGTCTTGGATGGGATGAAGCATGGGAAGTTACAACAAAGACTTGTGCATACACAAATCATACGATCATGGCAGAAGCGTTAGAGAAATGGCCAATCGACTTATTCTCAAAATTACTTCCTAGAGTATACCAGATCGTAGAAGAGATCGACCGTCGTTTCGTAAACAAGATCCGTGAGATGTATCCAGGAAACGAAGAGAAAGTCAAGAAGATGGCGATCCTTTGGGATGGACAGGTACGTATGGCACATATGGCGATCGCAGCAGGATATTCTGTCAATGGTGTTGCAAAACTTCATACAGAAATCTTAAAGAATCAGGAATTAAAAGATTTCTATCAGATGATGCCAGAGAAATTCAACAACAAGACAAATGGAATCACACAGAGACGTTTCTTAATGCATGGAAACCCATTACTTGCAGATTGGGTAACAAAGAAACTTGGAACAGACACATGGGCAACAGACCTTTCTTTAATGTCAGGACTGAAGAAATATGTGGATGATCCAAAAGCTCAGAGAGAATTTATGGATATCAAACTGCAGAATAAAAAACGTCTTGCAAAATATATCTTAGAACACAATGGCGTAGAAGTTGATCCAACATCCATCTTTGATGTACAGGTAAAACGACTTCATGAATACAAACGTCAGCTGATGAATATTTTACATGTGATGTATCTGTATAATCAGTTAAAGAAGAATCCAAATATGAAGTTCTATCCAAGAACATTTATTTTTGGTGCTAAGGCAGCAGCTGGATACCTTCGTGCAAAACAGACGATCAAACTGATCAACTCTGTAGCTGATAAAGTAAATAATGATGCATCCATTAAAGGTAAGTTAAAGGTTGTATTTATTGAAGATTATCGTGTATCTAATGCAGAATGGATCTTTGCGGCAGCAGATGTCAGCGAACAGATTTCAACAGCATCCAAAGAAGCATCAGGAACAGGTAACATGAAGTTCATGTTAAATGGTGCACCAACACTTGGAACAATGGATGGAGCGAATGTAGAGATCGTTGATGAAGTTGGAGCTGAGAATGCATTTATCTTCGGTATGAGCTCAGAAGAAGTTATCAATTATGAGAATAACGGTGGATATCATCCATATGAGATTTACCAGAATGATAAAGACATCCATGAAGTCTTAGATCAGTTGGTAGATGGAACATATGCAAATGGTGATCCAGAACTTTACAAAGATCTGTACCAGAGTCTGTTATTTGGTGATACAGGAAGCCAGGCAGATATGTACTTCATCTTAAAAGACTTCCGTTCATATGCAGAAGCTCAGAAGAAAGTAGAAGAAGCATATAGAGATACAAAAGGATGGGCTAAGATGGCGATGACCAACACAGCAGGATGTGGCAAGTTCTCATCTGACCGTACAATTCAGGAATATGTTGATGATATCTGGCACTTAGATAAGATCAGATAGTCTTATATAGAGTCTTGAAATATAGTATTGAATATGATAAGTTAAGAGGAAGAGTTCCCAAAGGAGGGATTCTTCCTTTATTCATGTAAAAACAGATGATAAAATATTTCAAAAAAATTGCAAAAATATTAAGAATGTGTTAAAATTCGAATGTAAAAAGAAATATCAAGAATAAAGATGAAAAACAAAGAAAGGGAGTAACAAATGAGGAACATTATAAGGAAACTTGCAGTGTGCTTTCTGGCATGGATATTGGTCTGCACAACAGTTGTAACTGGGCATGGAATGCATACGGCAAAAGCAGCACAGACGTTTAAGATTCATTTTATTGATGTCGGATGTGCAGATGCTGCATTATTACAGTATGGAGAAGGAACAGAAGCAAAGTATGCATTGATCGATACAGGAGCAAACCAGTATCATAATACAAAGGATACGACGATTGACACAACAAAGACACCAGTCTATGAATATTTAAATAAGATGGGAGTAAAACATCTGGAATTTATACTTCTGACACATCCTCATCAGGATCATATTGGAGGTATGGAGAAGATTCTTTCTGATACAACGATCAAGATCGATAAGATTTATGGGAATGATCTGAATATTCAGTACTTGAAAAGCAGCGAGGATAAGAGCAAGCAGTCTTCAGATGAAACAAATTGGACAGAATTTGATACCAAAATATACAAGAACTTTAAAGCAGCTTTAGAAGCAAGAAATAAACTTGCCGAAGAAGCAGAAGACAAAACAGAGAAAGAAAATCTAAAAGTAGATTATGTAGTGCCAACTGCAGGAGAAACAATTAGTCTTGGAGAAGCAAAAATGACATTCTATGGTCCATTAGAGAATGATTATCAATATGGTAGAACGGTTGATTTGAATACAAGACAGGAAAATAAATATTCTATCGTCACAAAGATCGTTTACGGAAGCAACTCTTTCTTAATGACCGGAGATGCCCAGAAAGAAACAATCGAGAAGATCATCGCGAAGGGATATGATCTGACAGCACAGGTGCTCAAGGAGCCACATCATGGATTTCAGGATGTCACAGAAGAAGAGTTAGCCAATGGCTACCAGTATTCTGATCATAAAACAGTGATCGATGCGTCACAGGCTAGTATTGCGATCATCAGTAATGGATACATGAATACAGGTGGTGTTCCATATACAAAAGTCTTAAGAGACTTATCAAAATTAGATGTCTATGAGACAGGAGACCGTGGAACGATCATTGTAACATCCGATGCTCACAGTTATCTATCCAGACAGAGAAAGGAGATAACCAGCCAAGTGTCAAAGGAAAGGAAAGTGATGATGAAACATCATCCCCAGTGATGAAATCCATGAATATCACAGCAAACACAACAAAGCCATTGACAGCAACGAGTGTGGATGCTGCGAATACTTATAATCGTTATGAAAAGAAGAATATCACAGTAAGATTTTCAGGAACAGCCCAAGGATTTACAAAGCTGACAAGCATTGAATATAAGTTTGTGCCAAAAGGTGTGAATAATAAAACCATAGCATATAAGACAGGAAGTTCCTATACAGTCAAAAATGGAAATTGTGGAAGGTTTTATGTAAGATATAATACACCATTAGGATCAACAGAGATCAAACTTCCTGGATTTACAGTTGATACGAAAGCACCAACCAGTGTGAAGATCAAAGCGAATAAGTCAGGGATCAAAACACTGTCAACATCTGCAAAGAATACTTACAGTAAACGAATCAAGAAGTCTGCCAAATTTACATTTAGTGCAAATTATGGAACCAGTGGAAAATCCATGACACAGTATAAGTTTGTACCAAGAGGAAAAAAAGCTTCCAAGTACAAATGGAAAACAGCAAATAGTGTAACTTATAAGACAAGAAATAAAAAAAGTTCGTTTATATGTAAGATATATTGATAAATCTGGAAATATTACAACAAAGAAGACAAATGGATTTTACATAACTAAGAAATAACAAAGAAAACGCTAGGATGGAAGTATGAAATATTTTACAAAGAAGATCATAGCGGTACTGCTGACAGTGATGCTTACAGGCATCACTGTTTTGCACGTATCGGGAGGTCAAACGATCAAAGTTAATGCAGCACAGACATTTAAGGTTCATTTTATCGATGTGGGGGCCGCTGATGGAGCTTTGCTTCAATATGGAGAAGGAGAAAACGCGAAGTATGCCCTGATTGATTCTGGGGCTTATTCTTATGAGACAACAGATTACGATACGATCGATGTATCAGACCGTGTGCACCAGTATTTGCTGGATCATGGAGTAAAACATCTGGAATTTGTTGTTCTTACTCATCCACATGGAGATCATATCGGTGGAATGAAAAAGATACTAGAAGATAAGAATATTACGATCGATACGATTTATGGAAATCCATTGGAGTTTGAATATCTGGAAAGCAGCGAAGATAAAGAAAAGCAAACAGAAGAAACAGCCCGATGGACAGCATTTGATACACAGACTTATCAGACATTCAAGAAGAAACTAGAGAAGAGGAATTCATACAAAGATGCATCATTGCATATCCAGTATGTTGTGCCACAGGCCGGAACATCCGTAAAATTAGGCGAAGCGGTAATGACCTTTTATGGTCCGTTAGATAATACCTACAGGTATGGAAGAGCACAGGATGCACCCAATTTAAATACAAGACAGGTAAATAAATATTCGATAGTGACGAGGATCGTTTATGGCAGTAATTCATTTTTAATGACAGGCGATGCACAGCAGGAAACGATCAAAAAGATTGTAGCTAGAGGTTATGATTTAAGTGCACAGGTATTAAAGCAGCCACATCATGGATATCAGGATGTTCGTTTGCAGGATAAACCGAAAGGTCGTTATGTATACGATTCGGATCATAAGTATCTGATCGATCGAACAGGTGCAAGTATTGCGATCATCAGTAATGGATATAAAAATGTAAATCAGACACCAGAGAGCAATGTACTTCGTGATCTGTCAGGAATGGATGTTTATCAGACATCAGATAAAGGAACGATCGTAGTATCGTCCGATGGTAAGAATCTAAGTGTGTCAGCACAAAAAGGCGGTAATGTACCAAGTCATGCGGGATATGTTGTGAAACAGAAGCGTACCCCTTTGATGCAGAAAGTTACAGTGCAGGCAAATACAAAGAAGAAAATGACACCACTTCGTTCCGATGCCTCTGCAGCATATCAGCATTATGAGAGAAAAAACATCAAGATCAGGATTTCAGCACAGGCAAAAAGCTTCACAAATCTAAAACAGATTCAGTACAAATTTGTGAAAAAAGGAACTTCCAAAGGAAGTGTACCAATACAAAACCGGTACGACATTAACGCTCAAAGACGGCATGATAGGCAGGGTCTATGTGAGGTTTGTCACAGATGCAGGGATAGATGAGATGCAGCTTCCAGGAATCGCAGTAGATAAAAAAGCACCAACAAAGACGAAGATCAAGGTTAACAGATCAGGAATCAAGACATTGAAAACGTCAACAAAAACGTCTTACAATAAAAAAATCAAAAAGTCAGCCAAATTTGTATTTTCAGCATCCTATGGAATCAGCGGAAAATCAAAGACACAATATAAGATCGTGCCAAAAGGCAAAAAAGCATCCAAATATCGATGGAAAACAGCGAATAAGATAACCTATAAAAAGAAGAACAAAAAAGTGAGTATCTATGCAAGATTTATCGATAAATGTGGAAATATCACACAGCGAAAGAGTTCTGGATTCTATATTACAAAATAAGGGAAGAAAGATATAGGAAGGCTTAGCTTGTATGCGAAAAGAGAATTTGTTATACTAAGAGGCAGAAGAATTAAAAATGCAAAGCAGGAGAAAGATTATGAACAGTAAAGGAAAAGGAATCATTACAGCAGTTATAGTTGTCCTGATCGCGCTGGCTGCTTTTTGCGGATTTGGATATATCAGCCAAAGAATGACAGCAAGCGAAGGAATTACATATCTTGATAAGAAAGAATATCAGAAAGCATACGAACAATTTGACCATGCAGCAGGGAAATTCACTCTCATTTTCACAAAGCAAAAGAAAGATGTTTTATTCTACGAAGGAGAGGCTCTTTATCAGATGGGAGAGTATGGGAAAGCCATAGAGATCTATGATGAGCTGATCGATCATGGAGAAAGCCGGGCATATTCTTTGAAAGCATATTGCCTTGCCCAGCAGAAGAAGCTAAACAAAGCAATAGATGTATGTGATCAGGGAATAAAAGAGCATCCAGACGATGGAGAAATCTATTGTACAAAATATGCGGTGTTAGCAAAGCAGGAGAAGTATACACAAGGCTAAAAGTGATCGAGAGAGCATTAAAACAGAAGGAGCTTGAGAATAAGAAGGAAGTTTTATTCGCTAGGATCAGTGCGTATGAATCCATGTTTGATTTTGATACAGCATATCGTTATGCAAAAGCTTATGTAAAAGCCTATCCAAAGGATGCAAATGGCAAGAAAGAGCTGACATTTTTGGAGACACGATAATTTCGTGACAATTTCATGATAAGAGTTAGGAAGGACGAAGTCCTTCTTTTTTTTTGTGCAGAAACAGAAAAGATCAATTGAAAATTGTGCAAAATATACAAAAATAGAAAGCAAAAATCATGACTTTATACAAAAAATAAAATTTTACGAAAAATAAGTTGACGAAATTTAGGTTTATGACTATAATCAAGATACAAAATAAAATTTCACATGAGACAAAAGTAAAAAAATAAATTTCGTGCTAAAGGAGGGAGAGCAATGAAGTTAATTGTATCAGCCCATGGAATGTTGGCAAAAGAGGTTGTGAATTCTGCGGGAATGGTGTTCGGAGCAATTGATGATCTTGACATCGTAACATTTGTTCCAGGTGAGAATGCAGAGACATTAAAAGCCAGATACAAAGAATTGATCGATGGCTATAAGGAAGACGAAGAAATTTTATTCCTTGTAGATTTATTTGGAGGAAGTCCTTATAATGCAGCATTTGAGACCGTGATCGGACAAGATCGAATGGATGTTATTACAGGATTGAGCTTACCAATGCTGATCGATGTTGTAGGAATCAGAACAATGGAAGAAGATATCAAGGCTGACGAAGTATATGACAAACTTTCAGGAGATTATGTGAAATCATGCAAGAAATTGCTTGGTAATACAAACGAAGATGAAATGGAGGATGATGAACTATGAAAATCAATTTAGTAAGAATCGATGACAGACTGATTCATGGACAGGTTGCAACCGTTTGGTCCAAAGAAGCAAACGCACAGCGAATCATCATTTGCAGTGATGAAGTAGCAAAAGACCAGATCCGTAAAACATTACTTTTACAGGTGGGACCTCCAGGAGTAAAAGTAAGCGTTGTAGACGTAGCAAAAGCAGTTCGTGTTTACAACAATCCAAAATATGAAAAGGACACAGTATTCTTCTTATATACATGTCCACAGGATGTTCTGCGAATGGCAGAAGCAGGGGTTCCGATCAAGAGTGTCAACATTGGAGGAATGGCATTCAAGACAGGAAAGACTCAGATCACAAAGGCAGTATCTGTTGATGAAAGCGATATCGCAGCATTTAAGAAACTGCATGAGATGGGAATTGAATTAGAGATCCGTCCGGTAGCCACAGACAAAAAAGTAGATCTTATGAGCAAGATCGAAGGCATCGAAGGATAAGAGAGATACAAAGGAGGATTTAAAAATGGGAATATCTACAGTTCAAATCGTTTTATTAGTTATTTTTGGATGTATCGCTGGAATGGGAAGCGTGCTTGATTCCTTCCAGACACATCGTCCACTGATCGCATGTACAGTTGTTGGATTGATCTTAGGAGATGTAAAAACAGGTATCTTACTTGGAGGTACACTGGAAATGATCGCTCTTGGATGGATGAACATCGGAGCAGCACAGTCTCCTGACTCAGCATTAGCAAGTATCATTCTACGATTCTTGTAGTTGTAGGACATCAGTCTGTAGCAAATGGTATCGCGATCGCACTTCCAGTTGCAGTTGCAGGTCAGGTGTTAACAGTATTTGCTCGTACAGTAACAATCTTCTTCCAGCACGCAGCTGACAAATATGCAGAAGATGCAAACTTCAAGATGCTTGATATCTGTCATGTAGCCGCATTGGTTGTACAGGCACTTCGTGTAGCGATCCCTACATTCTTAGTAGCAGCAGTTGTAAGTCCAGAAGGTGTACAGACATTATTAAACAGCATTCCGAAAGTAGTAACTGGTGGATTAACAGTTGCAGGTGGAATGATCGTAGTCGTAGGTTACGCAATGGTATTAAACATGATGGGTGCAAAATACTTAATGCCATTCTTCTTCCTTGGATTCGTAATTGCAGCGTTTACAGAATTTAACTTAGTTGCATTCGGAATCATGGGTGCGGTATTCGCAATCGTATATGTACAGTTAAATCCTAAATTCCAGACACCAGTGGCAGCACCAGTAACAGCAGGTGCAGGTGGCAGCGATGATCTGGATGATGATCTAGACGACGAACTTGACTAAGAAAGAGGAGGAATTTAAAGATGAGTGAAAAGAAATTAACAAAAGGCGATAGATTTAATATGTTCATGAGAACAAACCTTCAGCAGGCATCATTTAACTACGAAAGAATGCATGCATTAGGTATGTGCTTCGACATGGTACCAGCTATTAAAAGATTATATGATACAAAAGAAGAACAAGTAGCAGCATTAAAGAGACATCTGACATTCTTCAACGTAACACCAGCAGCTGTAGGACCAGTCTTAGGTGTAACAGCAGCGATGGAAGAAGCAAAAGCAAATGGAGCAGATATCGATGAAGGAACGATCGGAAGTATCAAGATTGGTTTAATGGGACCTTTCTGTGGAGTTGGTGATCCAATCTTCTGGGGAACATTAAGACCAATCACAGCAGCGATCGGTGCATCCTTAGCATTAACAGGAAGTGCATTAGGACCAGTATTATTCTTCTTAGCATTCAACATCGTACGTATGGCAGCACTTTACTTTGGACTTGAATTCGGATACAAAAAAGGATTAGACTTTGTAAAACATTTAGCAGGAAACATGTTACAGAAAGTCACAGAAGGAGCTTCTATCCTTGGACTGTTCGTCATGGGTGCACTGGTATCTAAATGGACGACGATCAACGTACCACTTGTAGTATCTAGAGTAACAACAAACGGAAAAACAACAGTAACAACAGTACAGAATATCTTAGATCAGTTATTACCAGGATTATTAGCATTAGTTTTAACCTTGGTCGTATCTAAATTATTAAAGAAAAACATCAGTCCGATCGCAATTATCTTTATCTTATTTGCAGTAGGTATTGTTGGATATGGATTAGGAATTTTAGCGTAATCTGTTAGGGGGAAAGTTATGAAAACAAAGGCAGTAAGACTTTACGGAGAAATGGATTTAAGACTGGATGAATTTGAACTGCCAGAGATGCAAGATGATGAAATTATGGCAGAGGTTGTAACAGACAGTTTATGTATGTCCAGTTACAAAGCGATTACCCAGGCACAAAAACACAAAAAAGTACCAGATGATATCAGTGAAAATCCGATCATTTTAGGACACGAATTTTGTGGGACGATCAAAAAGGTCGGTAAAAAATGGAAAAATCAGTATCAGGAAGGTGACAAATTTGTAATTCAGCCTAACATTGGAGATATCAGAGGCTATGCCCCAGGATATTCTTTCCATCATATGGGAGGAGATGCCACAACGATCATCTTTTCTGATCAGGTTATGGAAAATGGTTCACTATTAAAATACAACGGAGATTCCTTCTTTGAAGGATCTCTCGTTGAACCATTGTCATGTGTCGTGGGTGCATTTAATGCACAGTATCATATGAAGAAAATGTATTCATATGAACATGTGATGGGAATTAAAGAAGGTGGAGCGATCGCACTTCTCGGTGCAACAGGGCCAATGGGATTTTTAGCGATCGACTTTGCAATCCATGGACCAAAGAAACCAAAGACATTGGTTGTCACAGGAAGAACACAGAAGAAGATTGATATGGCAGCAAGATTATACACAGTAGAAGAAGCAAAGAAGAATGGTGTAGATCTTGTATATGTCAATACAAGAGATATAGCAGATGTCAATAAAGAGCTACGTAAATATTCAGAAAAAGGGTTTGATGATGTCTTTATTTTTGTACCAAATGAAGAAATGGTAACATACGGAGTTAAAATGTTAGCATTCGATGGATGTTTGAATTTCTTCTCAGGGCCTGCCGATCAAGAATTTTCATCCAGAGTAAATTTCTATAATATTCATTATAATTCTACACATTTTGTGGGAACAAGTGGTGGAAATACAGAAGATATGAAACAATCCATTGAACTGATCGAGAACAAGACAGTCAATGTTGCAAAGATCGCAACACATATATTAGGGCTTGACCATGCGGTTGAAACAACAAAGGTGTTACCAGAACTTGAAGGAAGTAAAAAAATTGTCTATACGCACAAAAAATTTCCATTAACAGAGGTTGACAAATTCGATGAAAACAGCGATGATAAGTATATCAGAGAATTAAAATCAATCGTAGAACGCAATGGTAATTTATGGAGCGGTGAGGCAGAAAGGTATTTCATACAGAATGCTCCTGAGATTTAGAAGGGAGTAGTATGAGTAGTGATATCTTAGTTAGAGACCAGATTTTTTCAACATATGATAGTTATATGATGCAGAGAAGAAAGTAGCCGATTATCTGATCAGTCATCCATCTGAATCGATCGAGATGTCTGTATCAGAACTTGCATCTCACTGTGATGCAAGCCAGGCAACGATCATCCGTTTTTGTAAGAAGATCGGGTGTAAGGGATTTCATCAGTTGAAGATCAAGCTGGCCGGAGAACAACGACAGCAGGAAGAACAGGTGATATCGAACGAGATCGATATCGATCAGATGGACAAATCACTCAATAATATCATGATCAGTAAAGTGGAAGAGATCAAAGCGACGTTTCACAATTTTAATCCAGAAGAATTAAGAGAGATCGTGGATCTGATCGTACATGCCAATCTGATCGAATTCGCTGCGATGGGAGATACGATCCCGATCGCACTGGATGGATCTTACAAGTTCAATCAGTTAGGATTGAAAGCAGTTAGTTCAACAATCTGGGAGAGTCAGGAAGCATTTTCCAGAACTTTGAGAAAAGGTGATGTATTTTTTGCGATTTCCGCTTCTGGGGCATCCAAAAGACTTGTGAAGATGGTAGAGATCGTGAAAGATAATGGTGTAACAACAATTGCGATCACCAATCAATCCAAATCGCCACTTGCAGAGTTATGTGATCATGTTTTGCTGACAGCAACAAGAGAACACATTTTCCATGATCAGGTTAGTTTCACAAGAATGGCAGCGATGTCAGTGATCGACACACTGTTCTTATTACTGTTCTCCACAAAATGGGATTCATTTGAGAATGTGGCACAACACGAGCAGTCTGTTGCAGAAGAAAAATTATAAAAGGAGATCATAACGATGAATAACGATTGGTTAGAATTAGAAGGGAAGACAGTCATCGTCACAGGCGCAGCATCCGGAATCGGGAAAGCAGTTGCGCAGGAGTTTTTGAATATAGGGGCGAATGTAGTTATTTCTGATATGGCAGAGAATGCACCAGAGATGGATGCAAAAGAAGGACAGTTATTATATGTAAGAACAGATGTAACAAAAGTTTCTGATGTTGAAGCTATGGTAGCAAAAACAATAGAAACATTCGGAACAATTGATGTACTAGTGAATAATGCAGGAATCAATATTCCACGTCTGTTAGTTGATCCAAAGGATCCAAAAGGACAATATGAATTAGATGAGGCAGTATGGGATAAAGTATGCAATGTAAATCTAAAAGGTGTTTTCTTCTGTGCGCAGGCAGTTGGAAGGATCTTGGTTGAAAAAGGTGAAGGTGTCATTATCAACATGTCTTCTGAAAGTGGTCTGGAAGGATCCGAAGGACAGAGTGTTTACGCAGCTACAAAGAATGCAGTAAACTCTTTAACAAGATCATGGGCAAAAGAATTAGGAAAACAGGGAGTCCGCGTTGTCGGAGTAGCACCTGGGATCATGGAAGCTACAGGACTTCGTACGATCGGTTATGAAACAGCTCTGGCTTATACAAGAGGGATTACAGTAGAACAGTTAAGAGCAGGATATTCCAAAACATCCACAATTCCACTAGGACGTTCTGGAAAGCTTTCTGAAGTTGCAGATCTGTGTGTATATCTTGCAAGCAAGAGATCTTCTTACGTACATGGTGTGACGGTTAACGTTGCGGGTGGTAAGACAAGAGGATAGAATAATTTCTGATAGAAGATATAGAAGATAAAGATATCAGCTGGTTTTAGGATCAGCTGATATCTTTTTTTAACATAATATAGCAGGAAATTCCGATGGAACTCTCTATGATATAAGAAAGTATGGCAAAGCCGGTTTCTTTCTGGTTGCTACAAAAAAAAGAATCGTTGTATAATGATTCTTAGCATCACAAATTAAAAAGAAAGGAAATATGATGTTTTCGTTTCTATAAAAACATCATACAAGAATAAAATGTTAATTCTGGCTGTAGGAATCGGAATTGTATTTTGTATAATAGTATTTATTTGTTATTCTTATAAACAAAATCAACGGTCAAAATACACATCCGAAGTATACAAAGTATTTAAAGGGCAATATGGGAGAGAATCAGTGATCTCTATGGGTTATGCACAGACGAATGCATTTACAGAACCCGTAACAATTAATGTTGGCAGTCAGCAAGGATGATCACAGAGTTGTAGATGCATGGGAAGTTACGCAAGAGGAGATGGAGAATAGCTGTCGGTCATGTGAAGAATATATAGGAATGGACTGATCAAATATTATAAAGAGAATCAGGAAAGAAATTGAAAAAAGTCAAATGATGAATCAGACGATGGGCAGGGAATTCAGCGAAGAAGCAAGCATTTGACATGGCAGTCCAACAGATATTAGGAAAATTAGGAAAATAGATACAGGAACATATATTATGGAAGAAATCAAAAAAGAAATCATAGAGAAAGTGATCTTGGTCGCGGTTGCTGATCAAGACACAACAGAAGCAGAAGAATCTCTGGATGAGTTAGAAGAACTGGTCAAAACGGCAGGAGCCGAGGTTGCATCAAGGGTGATCCAGGTAAGAGAAACACCACATCCAGGAACTTATATCGGAAAAGGTAAGATCGATGAAGTCAATGCTTTGTTATACGGAACTGATGCGACAGGGATCGTCTGTGATGACGAATTATCACCAGCACAGATCAGCAATTTAGAAGAAGCATTAGATACCAAAGTGATGGATCGAACACTGATCATTCTTGATATTTTTGCGAAGAGAGCATTTACAAGAGAAGGTAAGATCCAGGTCGAACTTGCCCAGTTAAAATACAGAGCATCCAAGCTTACCGGACAAGGAAGAGCTTTATCAAGATTAGGTGGAGGAATCGGAACCAGAGGTCCGGGAGAGAAGAAACTGGAGATGGACCGAAGACTGATCCGTACAAGAATCTCCAGATTAAAAGCAGAGTTAAGAGATGTTGTAAAGCACAGAGAAGTCCAGAGAAAGCAACGCCAGAAGAATCACCTGCCAGTGGTTTGTATCGTTGGATATACCAATGCAGGAAAGTCAACACTATTAAACCATTTTACCAATGCAGGAGTTTATGAAGAAGATCAGTTGTTTGCAACCCTTGATCCAACGACAAAGAGTTTAGATTTAAGTGGCGGGCAGACAATTCTTATGACGGATACGGTCGGTTTTATCCGCAAACTTCCACATCATCTGGTTGAAGCATTTAAAAGTACATTAGAAGAAGCCAAATACAGTGATCTGATCCTGCATGTAGTTGATGCATCCAATCCGCAGAAAGAGAAACAGATGGAAGCAGTCTATGATACATTAAAGCAGTTAGGAGCTAACGAATCACCGATCATTACAGCATTCAATAAGATCGATCTGTTAAATGGTGATGAAATCTTAAAAGTAATCCAAATGCAGAAGCGGTGGTAAGGATTTCTGGGAAAATGGACGAAGGAACCGAATCAGATTGTTAGAGCAGATTGAGAAAATACTGCAAAAACAGAAATTATATTTAG
>ENA-OQBT01000634-OQBT01000634.1-human-gut-metagenome-genome-assembly--contig:-NODE-634-length-19795-cov-2.834503_pt1 | contig 19795 bp, 27 predicted proteins | sample MGYA00242749_ERZ504557 | MGnify/ENA primary metagenome ERZ504557 (study PRJEB26092, sample SAMD00036243) | human gut metagenome | host: Homo sapiens | study: EMG produced TPA metagenomics assembly of... | reverse complement strand
ATTGGGCGTTATGCGCGATCTGGCCCGCGACGGCATGACCATGATCGTCGTGACGCACGAGATGGGCTTTGCACGCGACGTTGCCGATCGCGTCGTCTTTATGGACGGCGGCGTTATCGTGGAAGAGGGCACGCCGAGTGAGGCCTTCGACCATCCCAAGAGCGAGCGCACCAAGCGTTTTTGGGCAATATCTCATAGTCGGTTAACGCAATTTGCGTTACAGGAAACGGGGGCTGGATGTGGATCCAGCCCCCGTTTTTGTTAGGACACGTATGCGTATTGTCGTGACTCGGCTTTGTCGGCCCGTGGCGTGTTAAGCCAGCTCGGCTCCAAGGCGCGACAGGCGGCCTCGCCCTCGTCGATCGGGGCGTCGAAGCAGATTGCGGAATCGACGACGTTGACACCCGCCTCGTCGGCGTCTGCCTTCCAGTTGTCCATCCATTCGCCCTCGGCCCACGAGTAGGAACCAAAAAGAACGACCTTCTTCTCGCCGAGAATTTCCTTGACTTCGTCCACCATCGCTGGAACTCGTCGTACTCAAGCTCTTCGGAGCCATGGCGGGGCAGCCGAAGGCGAAGGCGTCATAGCCGGCGCCTTGTCGGCGGAGAAGTCGGCGCAGGAGATGACCTCTGTCTCGGCTCCGGCTGACGTCGCGCCCTCGGCGACGAAGTTGGCCATGGCCTCGGTGTTGCCCGTACCGCTCCAATAGACGACGGCGATCTTGCTCATGTTTTGTCCTTTCGGTCGTGCGGCGCTTGCCGCGGTTTGTACGTTCTATCGGGTTGCCTGGACAAGTTGTCCCAGGGTGCAGCCCTGTTGATAGATGTAGGTGAGGCATTGCGTGCATGCGCGATAGGAATCGAAGGTCGTGAGCGCCTGCTCAACGTTTGTGTATACCTTCCATGCGCCAAAGACCTTATAGTTTTCGCCGCGCTGGACGATAAACTGATGGACATCTTCGTAGGGATAGCCCAAAAAATAGCCAATTTCGTGGGGGAACTCGCACATGCACCCCGTATCGCAGTGCCTATTTCGCGCGAGTGTGCAGACGTTGCCGTCATAGGCGCTTTCTGCGGCATTGCTGCTTGCCAGCGTGATGCGCGCGGCGAGATGCACCAGAGACGCGGACAGGTTGTGGACATCGTAACCTTCGGCGGCAAGTGCCGTCGTAGCGCGGGGGTCGGAGAGGTATCGCATGAGGTCCGCAGGGCGGTACACATAGATGAGCGCTCCGCAGGGGCGCCAGACCAAAACGCTCATGTGGATCCCGAGTGGCTGGAGCTCGCGGTTGCATTGGGCTATGACGGCGAGCAGGCGAGAGCGTCGCTCTTCGATATGGGCGGCGCCGGATTTTCCGTTTTGGTTGCGTAAACGCCGGGATAGGTAAAGAGCGAAGCCGGCTTGATACCTGCGAGCGTAGGGGAGCAGTTGCGCACGACAGCCGTTTGGTATGTTGGGATGTCAACGGTTCGAGTCACGGCGCTCCTTACGGATCTAAACTGTTAGCCTAGGAAAACTTATACACGAAAGTAAGCCCTGGTCAACTAAAAAGTAAGAAAAGGGAAACTAATTGATCGAACGGACATGGTTTTGGGTTAAGATGGGGACACCCCATGGGGGTATCTGGATAGGGCTACTTGAAAGGGGAACGCATGAGTGACTTGCTCAACCCTGCGAATCTCATCGTGCTGGCCGTCATTGCCGTCGGCATGTTTTTTGACTGCGTCGCATTGCCGCTTCGACACACGGGAAGAGTTGTTGCAGCGATGGTGCGAGCGGCAAGAAGGCCAAAAAGGTTGTTGTGACGGATACCGATGCGTCACACTATCCCTATAGCGATGAGCTGCTCATCGGCGGCATGAGCTGTGACGGCTGCGCTCAGAACGTAGCCAATGCCTCAATGCGCTGGATGGCGTGTGGGCAACGGTGACGTATGCGGACCACACGGCACGCGTGCGCTCTAAGCGTCCGGTTGATCGCGGTGTCCTCGAGACGGCCGTGAAAGACGCGGGCTACTACGTCATGACGCTGTAAGCGCCGCCCTGGATGCGCTTCCTTGGCTAGGCTCGTCCGCGCAGTTCGATGTCTTGGATGTCGTCGAAGTCGATGGCGATATCCTTGAGCTTGAGCAGTTTGAAGGCGGGGAGCACTTCGTCAAGGATGCCCGTGCGAGCGCGATAGCCGTATGTATCGTAATAGGTGACGCGCACCAAGTCGCCGCGTTTGAGGCCCTCGAGCTTTTTCGAAAGCTCGAGGGCTTTTTCTTCCGTGAGTTCGCATTTGGGCTCAACAGTGATTTCTTGCTTACGTACGAGCTCGTAGTATCCCGTGAGAGCGGCGAAGGGCATAAACTGCGCGGCACGGCCGGCGCGAACGGCACCGTTGGCGGTGAGTTTGGGGTCGGCGGAGCGGCGTCTTCCCTCGGGGTCCGCCAGGCGCTCAAATGGTGTCGGCGGCCGCATCGGTTGTTGTTGGGGCTTAGGCACGATGCCCTCCTACCTGATCGTTGCGCTCGCGTGCGGTGGCACCAGCGGTAAGGCTCAATCCTTTGACTAGGGCGTTCTTGCCGTACTTGCCTTTTACGGCCAGGACGGCGCGCGCCAGGTCGCGTTCGCGCTCGTCGGCCTCGACGTCGCTGAACAGATTGACGGTGGCAAATTCCTCGGGCATGAGGTTGCCAAATCCCAGGTTGATGCGCTTGATCGGTCGTTTGGGGTCGACCGTCTGTGCCCAGAGCTCATCGAAATAACCCATGATCTTCTTAAACGAATTGGTGCGCTCGGGCAGCTTTCGCGAGGCGTTAGAGTGCGCGAAGAGCGCGGCATAGCCACCACGCGGTTTGCCGCCATGTTCTCCTACAAAGATGCCATCGATTGCCTGCGCCTCGCGCACCAGGCGCCGCCGTTCGTCATCGTGCTGGACGGGCTTGGGCGCACGGGGGGCGAGTTCGGGACCGGCGGTCGCGGCGGGTTCGATGCTCGACGTGCTTGAGCGCAGGTGCCCGCATCCGTCTACATATTGTGCTGTGCCGCTGGCATCGAGCCGGCGTATGTCGGCTCGCTCGCTCGCGTAGCCCACAAAGAGCGAGATGCTGTCACACACCACGTGCTTGTCGATCAAATCCAGCACGGCGGCATCGACCATTTCGCGCAAGACGGTGTAGGCCTGCTCGTAGGCATAGCCCTTCGAGAGCACTTGCCCCGTGGTGGTCGAGGTCGCTTGCGGGCGATAAGCTTGGATATCGGCGATAGTTGTTGGCTCACGCCCAAAGGCGTGGTCGATCAGATACTCGGCATTGACGCCGAGCTCATCGTATAGCAGGTTTTCGTCGAGCGCGGCGACACCCATCAGTCGTAGACGCCGTACTTTTCGAGCCGGGCTGCCACACCGGGGCCGATACCCCAGATGTCGGTGATGGGTCGATGCGGCCAGATCTCCTTGCGAAAGGTTTCGTTATCGAGTATGCCGATGCGGCTGGGTACGTGCTTTGCGGTAATATCGAGCGCTACTTTAGCCTGGAATAGGTTGGGGCCGATACCGACGGTGGCCGTGATGCCGGTGCGCGCGAGGACCTCGTCGCGCAACATGCAGGCGAACCCTTCGGCATCGGTGTGGTAGAGGTCTAGATAGGGCGTCACGTCGATAAAGCACTCGTCGATTGAATAGACGTGAATGTCTTGCGGGCTCACATATTCCAGATAGATGCCGTAGATTTTCGCCGACACCTCCATGTAGTGCTGCATGCGCGGTATGGCCTTGATGTAGTCGATGCCGTCAGGAATCTCGAACAGACGGCAGCGGTTGTGTATCCCGAGGTCTTTCATGGCCTGCGTGATGGCGAGGCAGATGGTCGCGCGTCCGCGCGATTCATCGGCAACGACCAGGCACGTGGTGAGTGGGTCGAGCCCGCGGTCGACACACTCGACGCTGGCGTAAAACGTCTTAAGGTCGATGCAGATATAGGTATGCTGCTCGTGCCCCACGCGTCCTCCCATCAAACACATGTTCTTATCGAATACCTGTTCGATAATACCTGCTTGCGCGGACACCGTCAAAACCTGCCAGGAATGGACAGGTTTATTTTGGTAGGTAAAGCGTTTGACCTGCCAAAATAAACCTGTCCCTTTTTGGTCGGTTGCCGTTTGGGGGCCGATTGGCAACGCTCGCTGATTATAGTCTTGACCTGCGCTAGAATAGTGGCATCTGAATGTCCGGGCGCATGGAGCGTGCGCCCGTATGCTGAGGAGGACTCTATGGCAACTGTTGCCGCACCTATCGATGCTACGTCGACTGCCGCTTGGAAGGCGCTCGAGCTCATCAGGAGAAGCTCGAGGCTGAAGGTATCGACCTCAAGGCCTGGTTCGCCGCCGATGCCGAGCGCGTGAACAAGCTGAGCTTTGACGCCGGTGACCTGCACTTCGATCTGTCCAAGAACCTGGTGACCGATGAGACCGTCAAGCTGCTGTGCGATCTTGCCCGCGAGGTGAAGCTCGAGGAGCGCCGCGACGCCATGTTCTCCGGCGAGCACATCAACACCACCGAGGACCGCGCCGTCCTGCACACCGCGCTGCGCCGTCCGGCAAGCGAGAAGGGCCAGCTTATCGTCGACGGCCAGGATGTCGTCGCCGACGTGCACGAGGTCCTCGATCGCATGTATGCCTTCGCCGAGCGCGTGCGCTCCGGTGAGTGGAAGGGCGTTACCGGCAAGAAGATCGAGCACCTGGTGTCTATCGGCATCGGCGGCTCCGATTTGGGTCCGGTCATGGCTTACGAGGCCCTGCGTCCCTATGCCGACGCCGGTATAGACTGCCGCTATATCTCCAACATCGACCCCAACGATCAGGCAGAGAAGCTCAAGGGCCTCGATCCCGAGACCACGCTCGTGATCATCGTCTCCAAGACCTTCACCACGCTTGAGACCCTCACCAACGCCCGCGAGGTCAAGACCTGGATGCTCGAGCAGCTCAAGGCTCAGGCGCCATCGACGGTTCCGATGAGCAGAACGCCGACGCCGTTGCCAAGCACTTCGTCGCCGTTTCCACCGCACTCGAGAAGGTCGAGGCTTTCGGTATCGACCCCGCCAACGCCTTCGGCTTCTGGAACTGGGTCGGCGGCCGCTACTCCGTCGACTCCGCCGTGGGCCTGTCGCTGATCGTCGTGCTCGGCCCCGAGCGCTTCCAGCAGTTCCTCGAGGGCTTCCATGCTATCGATGAGTACTTCTGCAATACCCCGCTCGAGAACAATGCCGTCGCGCTGATGGGCCTGCTCAACGTCTGGTACGTCAACTTCTTCGGTTCCAAGAGCCATGCCGTGCTTCCGTACTGCCAGTACCTGCACCGTTTCCCGGCCTACCTGCAGCAGCTCACCATGAGTCCAACGGCAAGCATGTCCGCTGGGACGGCAGCGCCGTGACCTCCGACACCGGTGAGATCTTCTGGGGCGAGCCCGGCACCAACGGTCAGCACGCCTTCTACCAGCTGCTGCACCAGGGCACCGTGGTGGTCCCGGCCGACTTTATCGCTTTCGCCAACACTGCCAACCCCGCAACCGACAGCGGCCAGGATGTCCACGAGCTGTTCCTGGGCAACTTCCTGGCCCAGACCAAGGCACTCGCCTTTGGTAAGACGGCCGATGAGGTGCGCGCCGAGGGCACGCCCGAGCAGATCGTCCCGGCCCGCTGCTTTGAGGGCAACCGTCCGACGACTCGATCTTCGGCGAAACGTTGACCCCGTTCGCGCTCGGCGAGCTCATCGCCCTGTACGAGCACATTACGTTTGTCGAGGGCACGGTCTGGGGCATCGACTCCTACGACCAGTGGGGCGTCGAGCTGGGCAAGCAGCTTGCCAAGCAGATTACCCCGGCCTTCCACGACGACGCCGCCAAGGCCGAGCAGGACGCTTCGACCCAGGCGCTCATCGAGTTCTACCGAGCTCACCGCAAGTAGGATTCGCTGCGAAAACTAACGCATAGCGACAAGGCCCGTATCCGTTGGGATGCGGGCCCTTTGCTATTTGGATAGGATGGAATGTATCGGGAGGCGCCTCGACGGGCATCGCAATCGTCGAAGGCGCGCCATTCATGTTCGGGACAATATGACTTTTTACCCGTTGCAGGCAGAGCGCCGTGGGTGTTCTGTATGATGGCTCAGACAAGGTTGTTCAATGACAGGGAGGCATATATGGCAATCAAAGCCATCGCAATGGATATCGACGGTACGCTCACCAACGACCAGAAGGTGATCAGCCCGCGTACGCACGAGAAGCTGCTCGCGGCACAGGAATCGGGTATTAAGCTCATCTTGCTTCGGGTCGTCCCGCCTGGGGTCTTCACGCTTGGCGCAGGAGCTCGACCTTCAAAACCATGACGGTCTGCTAGTTGCCTTTAATGGCGCGCATGTGGTCGATGCCCAGACCGACGAGGTGCTGTTCGATCAGGCTATGCCTGCCGACGAATTGCATCGCCTGATTGATCACCTGCGTAATTTTGACGTGATCCCTATGATTTCGCTTGGTCGCGATTTGCACGTCGAGGACTCGTACCATTGCATGATCACGCTGCCTGACGGCTCGCAGAAGAATATCGTCAAGTATGAGCGCGACGCGTGCGATCTTAAGATTCGCGAGGTGGAGAGCCTGCATGAGGTCGCTGATGCTTATCCCGTGGACAAGCTGCTGACGGCGGGCGATCCGACCTACCTGCAGGCGCATCACGAGGAGATGTATGCGCCCTTTAAGCAGACGCTTTCGGGCATGTTTACGGCTGACTGGTACTTTGAGTACACGGCGCCCGGTATCGACAAGGCCCGCGCGCTCGAGGGTGCCCTGCCCAAGCTCGGCATCGATGCCAGCGAGGTCGTCTCGTTTGGCGACGGCCAGAACGACAAGTCCATGATCGAGTGGGCTGGTACCGGCGTCGCCATGGGTAACGCTGTCGATGAAGTCAAGGCCGTGGCCCAGATGGTGACCGCCAACAACAACGAAGACGGTATTGCGGTGGCGCTGGATAAGCTGCTGGGTTAGAATCGCCGATTAATGCATGATTCGGGCGCCTGCTCGCGGGCGTCCTTTTGTTAGGGAGGGTGCCGTGTCCGCATTTCCGTTCGACGCCGTTATCTTTGACATGGACGGCGTCATTGTCGATACCGAGTATTACTACTTGGGCGAGACTGCCGCGTTTGCCAAGGAGCTGGGGCTTAATCTGACTCAAGAGGAGTTGAATGGGCAGGTCGGTACCTCCCATCAGTTCTTCCTGCATATGCTGGTCGATTGGTTTGAGCGCGCCGGTAAGGGGCATTTCACTGGCGAGGAAGCGTTGGCCCGTTGGGACGAGTGGGCGCATAAACGTCCGCGCGACTATCAGGCTTTGATTAACCCAGGCGCCGTGGATACGATTCGAGAGCTGCCGCGCCGTGGCGTTCGCGTGGCGCTTGCCAGCTCGTCTCCCATGGTTAGCATCGAGGAAGTGCTCAACGCATGCGGGCTGTCGGATGCCTTTGAGTATGTGGTGAGCGGCGAGCAGTTTAAGGAGAGCAAGCCCGAGCCCGACATCTACCTGCATGCGCTGGATCTGCTGGGGCTGCCCGCGAATCGCTGCTGCTGCGTTGAGGATTCCGTTCCGGGCATTACCGCGGGTAAGCGAGCCGGCTTGACAGTCATTGCCAAGCTCGAGGAGCGCTTTGGATTTAGCCAGGATGCCGCGGACAAGATTATCGACCAGCTGCCGGAACTGCTCACGCTTTCTTAGGAGCGCGGTAGTTGCGCGTTTTTCGGGTCAGATGAGTAAATACCCGACATTTTGGTGCGGCAGCAAGCATACTTAATGCTAATGCGGCTTAAGGCTTGCTGAATGCCCTTGGGCCGCTTTAGACTTAATTGTGCTGGGAGAGGGTATATGCCACCGACTGAAGGGCTAACTGACGGTAAAGCAGCGATACCGCTGTACCAACAGGTTATCGATATCATTAAAAACGAAATTAACTCCGGTGCCTACAAGGCGGGCGCGCGGATACCCAACGAATTCGAATTGGCTGAGAGCTATAAAGTTGGCCGCGTTACCGTGCGACGCGCTATTGAAGAGCTCGTCCAGCAGGGCTATCTAACGAAGCGGCAGGGGAAAGGCACGTTTGTCAATGCCCCCAAGCTTAAGCGCAAGATTCGCCAGAAGGATGACGTCCAGAGTTTTTCGGACGCATGCCGCGTTAACGGAATGGAGCCGGGGGCGTGCGTCATTTCGAGAAAGATACTGCCGGCGGATTCTACCGAAGCGCAGTTCTTTGGTGTTCCCGTTGGAACTGACTTGATTTGCGTTGAGCGCGTGCGCACTGCCGATGGCGTCCCTGTCATGCTCGAGAACAACATATATGTTTACGAGGACAACGCCTATCTATCAACGGCACCTCTATCTAACCAATCCATTTTTGAGTTCGTGCGCAACCGGACGGGCCGCACGCCCGCGTTTACCGACCGTGCACGCTCGAGATCGCGTGCTCGTCGCCCGAGGTCGCTCGACTGTTGGCAGTTCCCGTTGGCGAACCCTTGTTTTATATGGAAGCCTTCTTTTTCGATGAGCAGCGGCGGCCGTTTATCATCGGTCGTCAGCGGATCGTTGGGTCTCGCTACGTTTTTGACATCTAGGACATTGCGAATGGAAGCGCCCAGTTGATCATCTCACCGGGCGTCTCCATACCGTTCACGGCGCGAACGCAACCGTTCAACCGCGTCGCGGCAATCAGTTTGAAATTATCTTGATGACAGGAAAAGCTGCTGGTAATCTATAGAACGTCATAGAACGTTTGCCTTGTGCAAGCGCTGAAGCGAGATGTGATGCATTCTCGAGTTCTTTGGAGGTATCTATGTCAGATACGAAGGCGAAGAAGACAAACAGACGTTTTAAGTTCAAATTACCGCATGTCTATACGATCATGTTCTTGCTGATCGTTGTCTTTGCGGTCCTGACCTGGATCGTTCCCTCTGGTCAGTATCAGCGCAAGACGATTTCGACAGCGGCGGGCGAGCGTGAAGTCGCCGTTGCTGGAACCTATGAACAGGTCGATAAGAACTACACCGATTCCGAGACCGGCGAGACCATCAATCTGGGCCAGGATATCTTCGCGGTCCTGCAAGCGCCTACTAAGGGCATCCAGGAGGCTGCCGACGTCGTTGCGTTCGTCTTATTGATTGGCGGATCGTTCGCAGTCATCACCAAGACCAACGCTTTGAATGCCGGCATGAGCCGTGTGATTAAAAAGCTCAAGAACAAGGACATCCTCATCATTCCCATCACGATGACGTTGCTGTCCATTTGCGGCACTACGTTTGGTATGTCTGAGGAAGCCCTGCCGTTCTATGCCATCTTCATTCCCATCATGATGGGTATCGGGTATGACTCGATGACGGCGTTTATCATCTGCTTCCTTGGTCCTAACCTGGGATATTGTGCTTCGACCATCGACCCGTTTAATGTTTTGATCGCCCAAGGCATCATTGGTATCGAGGGCAATCCTCAGCTGTGGCTGCGCGCCGTTTCTTGGGTCATCTTCACTGCCGTCGGTATCGCATGGGCTATGCGCTATGCCATGCGTGTCAAGAAAAACCCCGAGTCGTCCATTACGTACGAGGACGACAAGCTCAAGCGTGTTGAGTTTTCCGTGACCGATGCCTCCATCGAGGAAGAGTTCACTACCCGTCAGAAGCTCGTGCTTATCGATTTTGCTTGCGGTATGGGCATTATCGTCTGGGGTCTTGTTACCCAGGGCTGGTACATGAATGAGATTTCCGCCGTGTTCCTTGGCATGGGCTTGCTTGCCGGTATCCTGGGCGGTCTTGACCAGCAGACGATCGCAGAGGAGTTCGTTAAGGGTCTTGCCGACTTTGCGTACGCTGCCATCGTTATCGGTATCGCTCGCGGTATTCTGGTCATCGCCGAGGGTGGCATGATCATCGACACCATCCTCCAGGCGCTCGCTACTGCGCTTGCCGGTGCACCCGCCGCCGTCTACACCACGTTTATGTATATCGTCCTTGGCCTGCTCTCTTTGCTGGTTCCCTCGAGTTCTGGCCTGGCGGCGCTCACCATGCCCGTTATGGGCCCCCTGACCGAGCTCATGGGCCTCAATCCCGAGGCGGCCGTCACCGCGCTCCAGTTTGCCAACCAAACCATCAACACCATCAGCCCCGTGGCGGGCATGACGGTCGCCGGTCTTGCCGTGGCTAGGATTTCGTTTGGCCAATGGTGGAAGACCATTTGGAAGTTCTTCATTTTCATGGTCGTCTTTGGCCTGATCGTAACGGCAATCTCTGGCATGCTTCCGGTGTAGGTGGTTGTGATGTCTGATCGTTTGACGGTCCTGACGTCTAAGAGCGTCTTTACCGGTACGGGGGACCTGCCGTTTGAAGGTTTCGTAGCGGTCCGTGGCAATCGAATTGAGGCGGTTGGCACCAAGTGTGAGGTAGCTTCGTATTTGACCCAAGCGGACGAGGTAGTTGACCTGGGCGACCGCACCGTCATGCCCGGCCTGATCGATGTGCATACCTTCTATACGGGCTGGGCACTGCGGACGTTGGGGCCTGATCTGTCCGGCGTCGCTGATGCCAAAGAGGCTGTGTCGCTCTTGCGTGCATGGAAAGATGATCATCCGGATTGCGCGGCGGCTTTTGGCCACAACCTGCCCGAAACGTTGGCATCGGATGCCGAGAACGCAAATACAGCAGCTGTGTTTGACGAGTGTTTTGGTGATATCCCTGTCGTCTGTTTTACACCGGGCGCGGAGACCTGCGTTCTCAACGCTGCAGCCAGTGCGCGATACGGCTTTACATCCCAGGCGTGCTATGCCGAGAAGATCTGGCGCATGATGAGCGATTTCCTCGCGCTGCCCGAGGTGCGTGCCGGGTATTCGGACTACATGAGCATGCTTAACGAGCGCGGCGTTACCGCCATCAAGGAGATGGCGTTTGATGACTACTACGGCTTTGCCGACGAAATGGCTCGCCGTGAGGAATCTGGTGAGCTGACGGTTCGCGTCTCTATGATGTCGCAGCCGGTGGGTGCCGGTGCAAATCTGGCATATGCCCGCGAGGCACGAGAGCGCTTCCGGGGACCGTTCGTTCGTTTTTCTGGCTTCAACCGTATGACCGATCGAGGCGTATGGGCGGGCTTGCCGAGATGATTGACCCTATGAGACACGGCCGATGCGGCGCTGCCGGCAAGACGGTCGTCGAGGAGCCAGAGTGGGATCTGATTGAGAACGAGCTGCGTGCAATTGATGCTGACGGTTTCCGATATTCCTTGCATTGCCAGGGCGATGGCGCCGTTCGTCGCACCGTGGCGCTCTATGCCTCGCTGCCTCGAGACGAGCATGGACGGTTGCTTCGCCGCCATGCGATTACCGATCTCGAGAACTCTGATCCGACCGATCTTGTCGAGTTTGGCAAGTTAGGTGGAATTTGCGAGGTCTATCCGCAGATTCTGACGCTGGACCGGCGCGAGGATTGCCTATCGATGATGCGTCGACAAATTGGCAAGACGCGACTTTTGCACAGCTGGAATCGCCGCGGCATGGAAGATTCCGGATGCACGGTGTGCTGTGGTACGGATTTGCCGCTGCTGATTCCGAGCCTGGGCGAGTCAATCTACAGTGCGTGCGGCGGATACTTCGACGATGGACTGCCCGTGAATGAGGCCAACGCGCTGACGCTTGTCGAGCTCTTGCGTGCTTGGACTGCCGGGGGCGCGTACGATCTGATGCGCGAAGACGAGCTAGGTACGCTCGAGGTCGCAAGCTTGCTGATATCTGCGTGCTCGATCGGGATGTGTTCGACCTCGATTATCGCGACGCACGCGATCTTTCGGTTGATATGACGATGTCGGACGGACAAATCGTGTTCGATCGTAATAAGGAGGCATAAGATGTCTGAATCCAAGCCGACGCTGCGCCGCGAACAGATTGCGGGCATGAATATCCACTACATCATGTGGTCGCTCGATTACTTCCTTGATGTGCAGCAGCGTTTGGGCTTTGAGTCCATTGAGCTGTGGTGTGCGGAGCCGCATGTGACACTCGACCATACGGGCTACTTTGAGGCTGAGGTCCTGGCGAAAAAAGCTGCAGACCGTGGGCTTAGGTATCGTACTCTGTGCCCCGAGAATGTTGTCTATCCTTGGCAATACTGCGCACGCAAACCGCTGCATGAACAGCGCAGCCTGGCGTACTTTAAGCACGGCATCGAGCTTGCCGAGGTACTTGGGTGCGACCGTATGTCCGTCAACTCGGGCTGGGGCGACTGGGACGAGGACCGCGAGGAAGCCTGGAAGCGCAGCCGCGAGCACATGTCCATTCTGGCGGAGTATGCCGGCGAGCACGGTCTGGTGCTTACGATGGAAAGCCTGCGTCCCGAGGAGAGCAACCTTGTGACGACGGTTTCCGATGCGAAGCGCATGATCGACGAGGTCGCGAGCCCGTACTTACAGCCCATGGTTGATACAACCGCGATGGGCGTTGCGGGCGAGACACTCGAGGACTGGTTTGCAGCCTTTGGTGATGGGGCAATTCACGAGATGCACTTTATCGACGGTGATCCGTATGGCCATCTGGTGTGGGGCGATGGCAAGCACGATATGGACGCCTTCGTTGCCACGCTCAACGCCCATGGTTTCGACGGCATGCTGGGCCAGGAAATCACGGACGGTCGTTACTACGATGACCCGGCGGCGGCAGATGCCAAGAACATGGCCGCATTCGAGAAATATCTGATTGACTAAAACAACTATCGGCCACGCAACCAACGTCATTGATTGTGGACCAAACAAGAAAGGAACTGGGTATGAACGCACACGACCTGATCAAAGAGGCAATTGCCGAGAAGGGCAAGTTCGACAGCGTCTACTGGATTGCTTGCGGTGGCTCCATGATCGATTTGATCCCGGCTCATGAGCTTCTGCAGCGCGAAGCAACCACCTTCACTTCGTATATCTATACGGCTCGCGAGTTCGATATCATGCGTCCGCGTCGTCTGGGCGAGAAGTCCCTGGTCATTGCTTGCAGCCACAGTGGCAACACCCTCGAGGTCGTCGAGGGCTGTGAGATTGCCCTTGCTGCCGGCGCTACGGTGATCGCCCAGACCGACAACGCTGGATCCAAGATTGACTCCGGCAAGTGGACCACGTGGGTCTACCCGTGGGGCGAGGGCGTGCCGCAGGCCGAGGTCCCCGCTGGCATTTCGCTGTCGCTTGCGGCCGAGCTGCTCGATCAGCAGGAGCTACGCCGATCTTGCCGATATGTATGCCGGTATTGCTGAGATGGATAAGATTCTTCCTCCGGCACGCGAGAAGGTAAATGCCGAGCTGGGCGATCGCTTTGCCAAGCTTTGCCAGGAGCACGAGTTCTTCTATATTCTGGGCAGCGGTCCCAACTTTAGCCAGACCTACGGTTTCGCTATCTGCTCTCTTATGGAGATGCAGTGGCAGCACTGCAGCTACATCCACTCTGCCGAGTACTTCCACGGCCCCTTCGAGCTACTCAGGATGGCGTTTTTTACTTCCTGCAGATGGGCTCCAGCGAGTGCCGTGCTATGGACGAGCGCGCCTGGCGTTCCTTAAGACGCATACCGATACGCTGATGGTGCTTGATGCCAAGGAGTACGGTATGGAAGCCGTGCCGGCGAGCGTCCGTGCCTATCTGGACCCGGTGCTGTTCTACGCCATGAACTGCGAGCTGCGCGCCGCACGCGGCAAGGTGTTTGATCACGATCCCGATTTCCGCCGCTATATGGGTGTTGTCGAGTACTAGAAGGGGCAAAGGCTATGGCATTTAACGTTAACGCGCTCGGATTTGGCGACAACGTCGTCGATCGCTACGAGCATATCCACACCATGTATCCCGGCGGCAATGCGGTGAACTTCGCCGTTTATGCCAAGAAATGCGGTGCCGCACGCTCTGCATACATGGGCATTTTTGGCAATGACGCCGCTGCCGAGCATGTCATTGCAAGCCTCGAGGATGAGGGTATCGAGCTTGACAAGTGCGAGCAGATGATTGGCGAGAACGGAGCGGCTCGCGTGACCGTCGTTGACGGTGACCGTGTCTTCCTTGGCTCCAACGAGGGCGGTATCCGTGGCGATGCGCGCTATGTCCTCGATCGCTTTGACCTTGCGTACATGAAGCAGTTCGATGTGGTTCATTCGGGCAACTACTGCTTTACCGAGCGCGAGCTGCCCAAGTTGAAGGCTGCGGGCGTCACGGTCTCTTTTGACTTTTCGGACGACTCCACCGACGAGTACTACGAGCAGATTGCGCCCTACGTCGATTTCGCTTTCTTTAGTGCGGCGGATGCCGCGAGCGAGGACGAGATTCGCGAGCGTCTGGCATGGGTGAAGGGTCTGGGTCCGCGTTTTGTGTCGGCTACGGCGGGCGCCGAGGGCTGCATTGCTTACGACGGCGAGCGTTATTACCGCCAGCTGGCTAAACCGGTAACGGACATGAAGGACACCATGGGGGCGGGCGACTCGTTCCTCACCTCGTTTTTGATGTGCTATCTCGATTCCGTCAAGCGTGGTGAGGATGGCGCCGAGGCCATCGAGCGCGCGCTCGACTTTGCTGCCGGGTTTGCTTCGACCGTGTGCGGCATGGAAGGTTCTTGGGGCCACGGAGCACCAATCGTCGAATAGCTTAAGAAAGCGTACGGCGGTCTGGCTATGAGGCTTGGACAGCGATGCAAAACAATAAGCGAAACGCGAAAAGGGGGCTCGCCATGTGGTGGGTCCCCTTTTGAACATTGGAGAAGAGTATGGGTATTAAAGCGTGTGCGGCTGGTTTTTGCTGTGCGGACGTCTATCAAAACATCGGCGTGTTCTATCCGACTGGTAATGGCATTGACTGGGGTATCCATCTTGCACGAATGGGCGTTTCGGTATCCGCCGTGTCGGTTGTCGGCAAGGACGAGTACGGAGACAAGATGAGAGAGGCGCTGGCCGCCGAGGGGTTCGATATCTCACATCTGCGGGTGGAGGATGGCGACACCTCGGTGATGCTCATGGCATTGAAAGACGGCGTCGATCGCGTGCATCTCGAGGCAATCGATGGCGTAATGGAGACATATCGACCGAATGAAGACGACCGGGCGTTTATCCTGGAACATGACATCATTCATACCGACCTGTTTGGCAATTGTTTGGACCTCCTGCCCGAATGGCATGATGCGGGCAAGACGGTGGTTATGGACTTCTCGGTGTTCAGCCAGGATCCCGAATATGCATGTGAGGCTCATTTTCCTTACGTAGACTATGCGTTCATGTCGTTTGAAGAGGACACTCCGGAGCTACGAGACTGGGTACGCCACGTGCAGGGATTGGGACCGCGCGTTGCGGTTGCCACGCTTGGCGAGAAGGGAAGCATTGCCTATGACGGTGAGCGCTTCTATGAGTGCGGGGTCGTACCGGCGGAGAAGGTCGTTAATACCGTGGGTGCCGGCGACTCGTATATTGCCGGGTTTACCAAGGGCGTGATCGATGGCCTTGATATTCCGGCGTGTATGAAGGCGGGCGCTGAGCTGTCGTCCCGAGTGATTGGTTCGTTTGAGCCGTACTAGGGTCAAATGCCTGGAAAGGAGTACAAAATGGTTATCGACATGTTGGTTCAGCATGCTCTACAGCGAGATCTGTACGCCGGGTGATGAGCCTGATGGATTCGGTTTTTGGTCACGAGAATTTGGTATGGGGCATATGGGCCCCATGGATTGGGATGAGCTTCAAGTCGAGATGGACGTCTGCGATGTGCAGAAGAGCGTGCTCATGCCGCTCGATGTAACCACGGCATGCGGAGGGCATTTTGGCACCAATGACCAGATTGCCATGCTGGTTGCCGCGCATCCCGATCGTCTGTGGGGATTTGCGAGCGTAGATCCGCAGGTGAGCGGCGCCGCAGACGAATTGGAGCGCGCCTTTACCGAGTTGGGGGCGAAGGGGCTTTGCCTGCATCCGGCAAAGCAGGGTTTTGCCCCCGATGATGCTGTGGCCGAGCCGCTTTACGAGCTATGCGAGCGCTATAACAAGCCGGTGGTTTTCCATGCCGGTATGTCTTGGGAGCCGGGTGCAGAGCTCTCGCGCAGTAATCCGCTTGCATTTGAGCACACAATCGCAACGCATCCAAATGTGCGTTTTAGTTTGACCCACGTTGGCTGGCCCTGGGTGCGCGAGACCGTGGCGATGCTGCTCAAGTATCCCAACTGCTACACGGACACCTCTATCACTTACATCGATTCGCCCGAGGAGATGATGCAGCGTCTTTTCACGGTCGATATGGGGCCGCTGTGGTATGAGCGTGCGCTATCGCATCAAGTGATGTTTGCCAGCAATACGCCGCGCTTCCGTGCGTTCAAACTCAAGCGGGCGCTCGATACCGTGTCCATGCGCGATGATGCGCGAGAAAGGCTCTACTGGGGTAATGCCCTGCGTTTTCTTGAAGGGGATGAGTGAACATGGTGACGCTCGAGACATTGAGCTATCTCTCGACTGCTCCGGACCAGTTCATCGATATTACCGAAGACGTGCACGCCGCCGTCGAACGCAGCTCGGTGACGAATGGCTTGGCAGCGATTATTTTGTCGCATACGACCTGCGGAATCGTGGTAAACGAGGGGCTGCCCTGCGTGGAGACGGATCTTATGGAGACGCTTGATCGCATCGCCCCACTCGATGCCCCCTATGCGCATGCACACTTCCTGCCGAGCTATGGAGCCACCGGCAACAACTCCTGTGGGCATATCAAGAGCATGATTTGTGGAAACAGCTGCTTCTTTCCCGTCCAAGATGGCCATATCGTGTGCGGAGGTGCCCAGAACATCTATCTTGCGGAGTTTGACGGTCCGCAGAAGCGAAAAGTGTACGTCGAGGTGTTGGGGGAGTAACGTCCCTGCAATAGCCCTATGAAGGAGCACGTTATGTCGTTTCTAACTTCGGTGTTCAAGACCGAAAAGCCGGTTATCGGAATGCTGCACCTGCGTCCTCTGCCGGGCGATCCACTGTTTTATCCGGGTGGAATCGTATCGCAGGTCGTGGAAGCCGCCAAGCGCGATCTCGAAGCGTTGCAGCAGGGCGGTGTCGATGGCATTTTGATTACCAATGAGCTCTCGATGCCCTATGAGCAGCACGTTTCTCCCTCAACCCTTGCATCGATGGGCTATGTAATCGGGGCTCTGTCCATGATTTGTCGACCCTTGGGGAGCTGAGGCTATTTACGATGGTGATGCCACAATCGAGCTGTGCGCTGCCGTCGATGCGCAGTTCACGCGCTGCAATTTTTGCGGTGCCTGGGCCGGTGATCTCGGGCTGATTAACCGAGATTTCGCGCACACCATGCGTCGCAAGGCGGCGCTGCGCTTGGACGACCTCAAGCTTTTTCACTTCATCACGAGCGAGGGGGAGGTTTATCTCAACGACCGCACGACTGCGGACATTGCCGATTCACTTCTCTTTAATTGCCTACCGGATGCGATGGTCATCGGCGGTTCGGCTGCCGGTCGTGGCGCTTCGGGCGAGCTTGCCGATGAGGTCCGCGAGCGTGTTGGCGAAGTGCCTGTGGTATGTGGCACCGGTTGTCGCGAAAATACCGTGGCTGACGTATTTGCTCACTACGATGGCGCGTTTGTCGGCACGTGCTTAAAGCGCGACGGAAGCTGGATGCCCCGGTTGATGTTGAGCGGGTAGTTCGTTTTATGGCTGCCGCTCGTACGGCGCGAGGGGAGTAGCACCTATGGCGTTTTATCTGGGTATTGATATTGGGACAAGCGCCTCTAAAGGCGTTTTAATCGATGATCGATGCAACATCGTTTGCCAGGCCACTTGTGGACACGAGACGGATAACCCACGTGATGGATGGTACCAGCATGATGCGGAGGCAGTTTGGTGGGGCGATTTTTGCCGCTTGTCGCGCGAGCTGGTGGTGCGATCGGGGGTTAACGCGGCGCAGATCGGATGCGTCGGCCTTTCCGCATTGGGTTGCGACTGCGTGCCGGTCGATACCGAGTGCAACGCGCTGGTGCCCGCGATTTTGTACGGAGTCGATGCACGTTCGAAGCCGCAGATTGACGAGCTTCTTTCCGAATATGGGTCAGATCGCGCACGCGAGCTTTTCGGGCATGATCCTGTTCGTCAGATATTGCTCCAAAGATCTTGTGGTTTAAGGAGAGTATGCCCGAGGTGCACGAACGTGCTGCGAAGTTCCTGACGGCGTCATCGTTTCTGTGCGCAAAGTTGACGGGGCGTTTTACGGTGGACCGTTATTTGGCGGAGGATTTTCTTCCCCTATACGATCGCTACACTTGGAAGGTTGATGCTCGGGAATGTGCTCGTTTCTGCCGGCCTGACAGATGGCGGAGGTAATGTCGGCTACCGATATTGCCGGGGTGATTACGCAGCGTGCGGCTGAGGCGACGGGGCTCGCGGCAGGGACACCTGTCTTGGTGGGAACGGGCGACTCGTGGTGCCGAGGCCATTTCGACGGGTGTATTCCGTCCCGGCGATATGATGGTTCAGTTGGGGAGTACGGCGTATTTCATCTACCTAGCTGATCATATGATCGATGATGCCTGTCTGTGGCCAGGGACGTTTATCATTCCCGGAACTTACGGGATCTGCGCGGGGACCAATACGGCGGGTGCGCTCACATCGTGGCTGCGCCAAGAGCTGTATCGCGACGCCGTAGAGGCCGAGGGCCACGGTGGCCCCGATGCATATTCGGTTATGGCGCATGATGCCGCCGACGTGGCGCCGGGTGCCGATGGGCTCCTGTGCCTGCCGTACTTTGCGGGGGAGCGTACTCCGCTCAACGATCCCGAGGCGCGTGGCGTCTTCTTTGGCTTGACCGGAAGGCATACGCGAGCCCATATGGTTCGCGCCGCCTTGGAAGGCATCGCGTATACCGTTGCATCCCATGTCGACATTATCGAGCGAGAGCATGGACTGCCAATTGGGCGCATTATGCTTGTCGGAGGTGGAACCAAGAATCCAGTTTGGATGCAGCTATCGCCGACGTATGCGGGCGCGAGGTCTCGGTTGCCAAGGTTACGATGGGCGCATGCTTCGGCGATGCCATCATGCAGCTCTCGCAGGAGGCGCCTATGCATCATGGGATGAGCTCGCTCAAGTCCTTGGCGTTGCGCAAACAATCGTGCCCGATATGGCTGCCCACGAGTTATATGCGTCGCGTCGTCATATCTTTGACGAATTGTATGCACGCAACCGTGATCTCATGCACGAATTGGTGTAATGCTGCCGAATTGTACTGCCTGCCAATAGGGACTGCGTTGTGCGATTCGCATGTCCCTTGGCATTTTTTGCACAGGGGTTAGCGAAGGTCAAATACAGAGCGCGCATTTGCTAAAACTGCCGACTCAATGTGCTTAGCGTCGCAGTTTTTGAGCGAGGCGATGCGTCCTGAGGCTCTTGTGAGCGATCTGATGAGCGACTGTGCGCTTGTTTCTGTGTTTGGCTCGGCCGGCGCATCGGTCTCGAGCAGTAGACGGTCGAGTGGAATCTGTCGGGCATATTCGCGTCCACGTTTAGACGCAAGCATGCGTTCGTTGACGGAAAAATTACAGCCCGCATTACGCGCGCGGGCGAGTTCGTCCGAAGTGCCGCTAAACCAGTGGAAGATGATAGCGGGGGAGTCGGAGTTTGGGATGAGTAGTCCATGCGATTCGAGGACGTCCAGTACGGCTCCTGCCGAACGAACGGCGTGAATTGATATCACACGCCCGACAAGAGGATGCTGCACGAGCGCATCGCAGAGCCGGTCAAGCGCCTG
>ENA-OQBT01000633-OQBT01000633.1-human-gut-metagenome-genome-assembly--contig:-NODE-633-length-19799-cov-3.285939_pt1 | contig 19799 bp, 20 predicted proteins | sample MGYA00242749_ERZ504557 | MGnify/ENA primary metagenome ERZ504557 (study PRJEB26092, sample SAMD00036243) | human gut metagenome | host: Homo sapiens | study: EMG produced TPA metagenomics assembly of... | reverse complement strand
TATAATTCATATAATGACCTCCAATTTGTATGCGGTAATCCCTGTTACCATTGTTAGTTTCCAATTCATAGTATACAGGTAAATCCACGATCCTACAAACTTGGGGGTCATTACATATTGTCTCCCTCAGAAGCCCATCCGAATACTGCAATAACTGCAAATAGAATTCCTTTCAGAAAAGTATCCGGAATATCTCCCGTTGGACGGAAACCCAGCATAAATGAGCCTGTCAGGCTGATTGCTATTCCTGTAACTGCCCTAAGGGATAAACGTTCTTTCAGAATCAGATAAGACAATATCGCACCAACGCCCGGATAAATTACAGAAATACTGGAAGCATATGGTGCAGTTGCATACTTGATAGCCAACAGATATGCACTCATTCCGATCGGAGAACCAACCAGCGCCGCAATTGCTGTTGCTTTCCCTTTTTTTGTTGTAAACAGCAACTGAAATACCTGTTTTAATTGTTTGTGATACAACAGGACCACTGCAACCCATAGAAAGCAGAAGCTTTCATGAAAAAAAGCTGTCACTAACGGAGAATACAGAAAACTTTTTTTTCTGAAATCCCCTTAGAAAATGCATATGCAGAATCCGTAAAAATCGAATTCAGTCCGAGTCTCCCCATTAATACACCATCCAGTCCCCATGCAATTCCTACCAGAATACCTAACAATAATCCTTTCCTTAATTTCTTTTCTCTGTCCATTTTACCTTCTCCTTTTTTCTTTTCGCATAAAAATACACACTCTGTTTATTTTGACATAAGGTGTGTATTTCTTGGTTTGTTATTATTTTAACTTATTATTCTTGTTTGTGAAGAAGGCACTTTTTAGTATGAAACACACTTTTTGGTAGGATATGAGACAAAAAAATTATTCATCATCTTTATTTTTATGATATTCCTTCACATATTGCTTTCCCCAGTGATCCATGGCTTCCATGATGGGAGTCAGTTCTTTACCTATTTTTGTCAGTGAATATTCCACCATTGGCGGTACAGTAGGATAAGTTTTTCTGGAAATAATTCCATACTTCTCCAATTCTCTTAGCTGCTGTGTTAACATTTTTTGAGTGATCGAAGGAATCTGCTTTCTGAATTCATTGTACCGGATGGTCCCCTTTTGATGAAGATTCCATATAAGAAGTGCCTTCCACTTTCCACTCAGTATTTCCACAGTCAGTTCGATCTCACACTGATAATTAGAACAGCTGATCTTGTTTCCTCTAGCATCTGGCATTTTTTTACCTCCAAAAGATTTTCTATATCCTATTATACTATCTTATCTTTGAGATCCATCATAAAATTATTTATATGGCTAATTTCATTTTTAAACGCTATTTTTTTCCCTTTTTAGAAAAAGAAAAAGTGATGACCATATGTATTTGTTTAAAAAACGCCAGTGGAATAACTCCACTGACGCCTTACAAATACTATTTATTTTTCTTTTGTTATTATTTATTGATAACCTTCGGTTCTTCTGTGAATGAATAAAAAGTTCCACATTCCTGCACCATTCGCTCCCAAAAGTCCCCAAACGCCGGGAGTTAATGTCAGATCGACATCATTTACTGCTGTTTTGTCTTTGAACTGCTTGCTTAAATGCTCTATTTTCAGTTCCATGCTTACACTCCTTTCTTTTGCTTCAGCTGAACAATAAAAAGCCCTTGTTCGATAATCATTGTACCGAACAAAGGCTTTTCAATCTCAAAAATCACACGCTTAAATTCCTAAGTAATTTCTAAGATCACATTCTTATTTTCCTAAACGGAAAGGGGTAATGTAATCACAAAGTCTATGGTTTCGTTTTGACTGGATGCAGTAATCTTTCCACCATGTAAATGTATAATTTCTTCAGCAATAGACAGGCTAAGTCCCGCACCACCTGTATTAGAAAACCAAGCATCCTCCAAACGATTGAATTTTTCAAACATACTGTTAAGCTGTTCCTGTGGAATTGTTTTTCCACGATTTTCAAAGGTGATCTGAATACCATGTTCTAACCGTTTGGCGGATATATTTCATCTATCACCTGTGCAATCAAACAATGGTATAAACTAGCAATGATAGATATAGGCGCACTTTAAGGCGCTTTTCTATTGCCATTTCTTTATTCGACATGAATACACCTCCTACCGATTAGTAAATAGAATAAAGCTAAGCAGGACAATCACGACAACACTTACTATGCCTGCCAGAATGGAAAACAGTCTGTTTGCTTTTATTCTATTTCCGATTAACCGAGCCACCATCAAATATACAATAAGCCCCAAAAGGCCGCCTGCTGTATTTGTGAGTACATCGGTAATATCAGAACGTCCGATTGCTAAAACATATTGCGTGGTTTCCAACAAAAAACTGGTTCCTGCAATCATCATTATCTTCGCATATAGTTTTACTTTTGGCATCAGCATTTGATTTTCTTTTTATAGCGTACCCCTTTCTCTTAAATTTTGTAGCCAACACCCAAAATCGTTTTAATATACTGCAGAGTATTGTAAGTATCTTTCAGTTTCTCACACAGATGCCGGATATGCACAGTAATTGTGCTGCTGTTTTTAGAGTAGTATTCATCTTTCCAAACTGCATGAAACAGTTCCTCAATACTTACAACATTCCCAGGCAGAGGAAGTTGACCTCTTTTCCGATGATGATGTGGAAGAAGCACACAGCCGATTTCACATGAGGATTACGAGCGACTTATCAAATATCCGGAAAAGAAAAACGGGATTCCGCAAGACTTCTCGATAAAGTAGCAAGCAATGCTTAAACAAAAATTTCCCTTATTTCCCTTGCGGATTCCGCATAAGGGCAAAAATAAGGGAAACTAACATATCATTTCACTATCTGATGGGCTGAAAAGCCTGTAAAATAAGGAAAGTTCAGGAAATCTCTCCACAAATTTTATCGATTAAGTATCCCTTTCAAATACTGCCCAGTATAAGATTCCTCAACCTCGCAGATCTCTTCTGGTGTCCCTGCTGCAACAACTGTTCCACCGCCTGATCCACCTTCTGGTCCCATATCGATAATATAATCCGCAGTCTTGATCACTTCCAGATTATGCTCGATCACGATCACAGTATTGCCACCTTCTGTCAGTCTTGCAAGGATATCCACCAATTTGTGAACATCTGCAAAATGAAGTCCTGTCGTTGGCTCATCCAGGATATAGATGGTCTTTCCTGTACTTCGTTTGCTTAATTCTGCTGCCAGTTTGATCCTCTGTGCTTCTCCCCCTGATAATTCTGTGGATGGCTGTCCTAATCGAATGTATCCTAATCCAACATCTCTTAATGTCTCCATCTTACGGCTGATCGATGGAATATTAGAGAAGAAATCACATGCTTCTTCCACTGTCATATTCAGAACATCATAAATACTCTTTCCCTTGTATTTAACTTCAAGTGTTTCTCTATTGTATCGTTTTCCATGACATACTTCACAAGGGACATACACATCTGGTAAAAAGTGCATCTCAATCTTGATGATCCCATCTCCTGCACAGGCTTCGCATCGCCCGCCTTTCTTGTTGAAACTGAATCTTCCTTTATTGTATCCTTTTGCTTTTGCATCTTTTGTCATCGCAAACAGATCTCTGATCTGATCAAAGACTCCTGTGTAAGTTGCAGGATTGGATCTTGGTGTTCTTCCGATCGGTGACTGATCGATCGCTATGATCTTATCTAACTGGTCAAATCCTTCGATGTCTTTGTGTAGTCCTGGTTTCGTCTTAGCCCTGTTTAGTTCTTTTGCCAGACGTTTGTATAAAATCTGATTGACTAAAGAACTCTTTCCTGATCCAGAAACTCCTGTTACACAAGTGAAAATTCCAAGTGGGATTTCTACATTAATATTCTTTAAATTATTCTCCTGTGCCCCGACTACTTTTAGGAATCCTGATGGTTTTCTTCTGACTTGTGGTACTGGAATCTTGATCTTTCCGCTTAAATAAGCTCCTGTGATGGATTTCTTATTCTTCATGATCTGTTTTGCAGTTCCCGTTGCAACAACTTCTCCACCATATTCTCCTGCTTTCGGTCCGATATCTACAATATAATCTGCTGCCAGCATCGTATCTTCATCATGCTCTACAACGATCAGTGTATTTCCTAAATCCCTTAGATTCTTAAGTGTACGGATCAGTTTGTCATTGTCTCTCTGGTGAAGTCCGATACTTGGCTCATCTAAGATATAAGCTACTCCAACTAATCCAGAACCAATCTGTGTTGCCAGACGGATTCGCTGTGCTTCTCCACCAGATAATGTTCCAGTAGCCCTTGATAACGTCAGATAATCCAGTCCTACATCATTTAAAAATCCGATTCTTGCCTTGATTTCTTTTAAAACCTGTTCTCCGATCAGTTTCTGGCGTTCACTCAATTCCATCGTCTCTAAAAATGAAACCATTTCCCCGACTGACATATCACACATCTCTGCAATATTCTTATCTGCAACCGTTACCGCCAGTGATTCCTGCTTTAATCGCTGTCCATGACATTCATCGCAAGGTGTGATCGTCATAAATGTCTCGTATTCTGTTTTCATATTCTGAGATGCCTCACGATATCTTCTTCCAACATTCTTGATGATCCCTTCAAATGCCACATCATAAACACCTTCACCTCTCTGCCCTTTATAATAGACTTTGACTTCTCTGCCACCAGTTCCATACAATAAAACATCTTTGACTTCCTGTGGATAATCTTTAAATGGTGTTTCCAGATCAAAATGATATTCCCTTGCAAGTGCATCTAAGATTGCTCTTGTATAACTCTTCTTATCCGTTGATGATTGCCATCCAAAGACCTGGATCGCCCCTTCTGCAATACTTAACTTCTGGTCAGGGATCATTAAATCCACATCAAATTCCATCTTATATCCAAGTCCATGGCATACCGGACAAGCTCCAAATGGATTATTGAAGGAAAAACTTCTTGGCTCTACTTCATCAATACTGATATCACAGTCAGGGCAAGAAAAACTCTGGCTGAAATTCAAGGTTTCTCCACCGATCACATCAACCATCATCAATCCATCGGCTAGATTTAAGGTTGTCTCAATAGAATCTGTTAATCGTTTTTCAATCCCAGGTTTGATCACTAAACGATCCACCACGATCTCAATGTTATGTTTCTTATTCTTCTCCATTGGAATATCCTCTGACAGATCATAAACATTGCCATCGACTCTGACACGAACATATCCACTTTTCTTCGCATTCTGGAAAACCTTTGCATGTTCTCCTTTTCTTCCACGAACGATCGGTGCCAGAAGCTGAATCCTTGTACGTTCTTCTAACTGCATCAGACGATCTACCATCTGATCTACAGTCTGCTTACTGATCGGTTTCCCACACTTTGGACAATGTGGGATTCCGACTCTTGCATACAGTAATCGAAAATAATCATAAATCTCTGTCACAGTTCCTACTGTAGATCTTGGGTTTCTGTTTGTTGACTTCTGATCAATAGAAATCGCAGGAGATAATCCCTCAATGCTGTCTACATCCGGTTTCTCCATCTGCCCCAAGAACTGTCTTGCATAAGAAGATAACGATTCCATATATCTTCTCTGTCCTTCTGCATAAATCGTATCAAATGCCAGAGAAGATTTTCCAGAACCACTCAGCCTGTAAATACAACAAACTGGTTTCTCGGCACTTCCAGATCTATGTTCTTTAAGTTATTCTCTCTCGCACCTTTGATGCGGATCATCTCTTTCTTCATTGATAAGCTCCTAATTCTAATCTATCATCAGTTTTAGTATTTCTTCTTTTAATCGTCATATTCCTGATATGCGATCTTGAATTCTTTCAATTCATCTCTAAGCTGTGCAGCCAATTCGAAATTTAATTCTGCTGCTGCCTGATTCATCTTCTTACTTAATCGCTCGATCACTTCTTTTAATTCTTTCTTAGACATGGATTCCATATCTTTTTCATATCCACCTGTTTCCTCTTCATGTTCATCTGATATCTTGATTAGATCTCTGATATCTTTCTTGATCGTCTGTGGCGTAATCCCATGTTCTTTGTTATATTCATCCTGAATCTCACGTCTTCGTTCTGTCTCCGTGATCGCTGCATGCATGGAATCTGTCATATGATCTGCATACATAATAACATGTCCTTCACTGTTACGTGCTGCACGCCCGATCGTCTGCACAAGAGATGTCTCAGAACGCAAGAATCCCTCTTTATCTGCATCAAGAATTGCAACCAATGTAATCTCTGGAATATCCAGGCCTTCTCTTAACAAGTTGATTCCAACCAATACATCAAAAACTCCCATTCTCAAATCTCTTACGATCTCAATTCGCTCTAATGTATCAATATCTGAATGTAGATATTTTACCCGGATACCAACTTCACGCATATAATCAGTTAATTCTTCCGCCATTCGCTTGGTCAGTGTTGTGACAAGTACTTTATTGCCTTTGTCTGTCTCTTTATGAATCTCTCCTAACAGATCATCAATTTGTCCTTCCACCGGACGTACATCGATTGCTGGGTCTAGTAAACCTGTTGGTCTGATGATCTGTTCTGCCCTTAATAATTCATGCTCTTCTTCGTATTTACCAGGTGTTGCAGATACAAATAACATCTGATCGATCTTCTGTTCAAATTCACCAAATTCCAAAGGACGGTTATCTTTCGCAGAAGGCAAACGAAATCCAAAATCTACTAACGTTGACTTTCTGGACTGATCTCCTGCATACATTCCACCGATCTGTGGTACGGTGATATGCGACTCATCAATGATCATCAAAAAGTCATCCCCAAAGAAATCAATTAACGTACTTGGCGGCTGTCCTGGTTCTAATCCTGCTAAATGTCTGGAGTAGTTCTCAATCCCAGAACAAAATCCTGTTTCTCTTAACATTTCAATATCAAAATTCGTTCGCTCCGCAATTCTCTGTGCTTCGATCAGCTGATCATGTTCTTTAAAATATGTCACCTGCTCAGCAAGTTCTTCCTTGATTCCTTTGATCGCACGCTCAATCTGTTCCTGTGGTACAACATAATGTGATGCCGGGAAGATTGCCACGAAATTCAAGCTCCTCTTTACTTCACCTGTTAAAACATCAAATTCCACGATACGATCGATCTCATCTCCAAAAAATTCAACTCTGACTGCATCTTCAAATGTAGAAACCGGAAGGATCTCCAACACATCCCCCTTAACTCTGAAAGTACCTCTCTTAAAGTCAAGTTCGCTTCTTACATACTGAATATTGATCAGTCATCGATCACCTCGTCTCTGTCCTTTATCATCCTGGTCTCAAAGAGATCATCATCTCTGAATAGCTTTCTTTGCTACCAATTCCATAAATGCAGGAAACACTAGATACAACGATCACATCTTTTCTCTCGATCAATGCTGCTGTCGCGCTATGTCGTAATTTATCAATCTCATCATTGACCGATGAATCCTTCTCTATATAAGTATCGGTAGATGGAACATAGGCCTCTGGCTGATAATAATCATAATAGGAGACAAAATATTCCACGGCGTTATGTGGAAAAAACGCCTTAAACTCACTATATAACTGTGCTGCTAACGTCTTATTATGTGCCAAGATCAATGTCGGTTTATTCAAATTCTGTATAATATTCGCCATTGTAAATGTCTTACCTGAACCAGTCACTCCAAGAAGCGTCTCAAACTGATTCCCATCTTGAAATCCTTTGGTCAGCTTCTCGATCGCCTGTGGCTGATCCCCAGTTGGCTCATATTCTGATACTAATTCAAAATGATCCATATAACTTCTCCCTTATGAAATATCTCTTATCTTTTCATCTATGCATGATTCTGACTGCTCCCACGGGCAAGCCCGTGGGGTTCTGATTGCCAAGTGTAGCTTGTAATCGTACACCATTTTCAGGCTTTGGAGTTACAAGTGTAAATCTGTTTGAATCAGGACTTTTATTACCAAGCAGTCCTACGACCACATTAGCGGTAAATTTCTGTCTTACGACAAGGAAGTACAGTCAATCTCCCTAACATTTAGTTGTTAAGCTACTTTAATTCCACTGTTTAGTATTTTGATATGATTAGCCTTAATCCATGCAATTAGGCTTTTTCTTTGTCATAGCACCTGCCGAAATCTGTAATACATTTATCTTTGTCTATATCCTGCGTTCTGTAGTCGTAACAATAGAGCAAAAATGATGAATACCAATCTCTTTGTACCAATGTTCCGTCTCGAAGTCTGTAGAGCCTATCAGACAGCTTTTTCTTAATGTAGTCATCTGCCGTGTGGTCGTACTGGCTTGCTCTATAATTATTCGGAACTTCTATATATGCGCCGCCTGTGACTTTGAATTTCTTTTCAATAGTAGTTTGAAATCCAGACGGACAACGATTCTTTATAGATTTGCCAAAGCGCTTTTTCTTATTAAATTTGCCTTTGCTATTAACAGTAGTCTTCTTAGCCCGTTTCATCAGCTTGCTTGCATTTTTAGGTTCTGTGACGAATGTATCTCCAAGACTTCGCAGATAGTTAGCATCTTCGTTTATTGCAATCTGTTTATTTACTGCATTTATACGGCATAATTCAGCGTGTTTGGCTTTCAGCTTCTTGTAACGATCAGAATATTTCCAAGTCTTTTTACCTTTCTTGATCGTGCCGTCAGGATTGTAATTCTGTGGATTGGTTGCCCGTCTACTCCTGTCCATAGCACGATAATATAAGCGTTCCTTGCGTTCAGAAGTCTGTATGCTGTTGCCACGCTCTGAAAGGTTCTTCAGTCCGACTTCAGTATCAGAAGTATAGGCAACTGTCTGCGTTCCTATATCAGCACCTATCATGCCTTTACCGTATTTATGTCTTGGATTGCCGGATCTATCATATTTAGGCTTAGCTTTGCCTTCTATTGTCAGATGCAGATATACTCTGTACTTACCTCTTATCAACCTTGGAACAAGAGTAGCATAGCAAGGTCTGTAAGTATCTATACAACAGGCTTCTTCTATAAGCGTATTGACAGCATCAGCATCCATCTTGTCAGGATTCTCAAGATAAGACAAAACGGCGTTAACTTCATCAGACTGAAACCTGTCGTTGACTTGAATCCCGAATTGCATCTTTCTAAGTTTGAATCGAAGTTTCCCATCCTCAACAAACATCGGAATACCACGATTTATCTGTTTTGCTCTGATGCATGGTAATTCTCCGTATTTTGAGAAATGTGTGGTCTTACCGTTATCATAAAGGCATTTTTCCATACCTCGCCATATATCTTCGGCTTTTGTGAGAGCAAACACCGCATCTATACTGTATTTCTTGCCTATAGGAATCATAGATGTCCTGCAAAAATCCCATGTAACATCATAAGATTTCTGCATATCATTGAGCTGATTAGCGAGAGCTTTACGTTTGTCCTTATCCTCAGTATTGCCGTACAGTTTTAGTAGTTTACGATATTTCTTGGTACGCATGAGTTGGTCGTAATTCTTTCTCATAAGACGAACAAGCTCGTTGCCAGCTTTGCGGATTTTATCAGAAAGAGCCACGACTTTCAGGACATCAGGATAAGGCATATCAGTTTCTACAACTAAGATATGCCTGTCAGAAAGTTTATGATATTGTTTCAGAAGTTTCTTGTATTCTTCGTCACTCATGATCTTTCTGTTCCTCGATGTATTTCTTTACTGTAGCTTCACTTATATGACCTACGGTAGATACAAAATATCCTCTTGACCATAATACTCCACAACGAGAGTAGAACTGTTTTAATTGTGGATATGCCTTGAACATTTCAATTGCACTGATACTTTTCAATGTTCTTCTGCATTATTACAGATCTTGTCAAATATATTGATACAGACCTGTTTTTCTTCTGTTAATCCACTTAAAACATTTTTTGCAAACTGTTTTTGTGCGTTATGTCCTGCTTCTATGATCAGTTCTGCCTTATCTAACAAAATAATTTCAATATACTTTTTATTGTCTTTACTTTGTATTTTTTCAACAAGTCCTTTGTTTTCCAATTTCTTTAACGAAGTTGAAACATGGGATATTGTTGATTTTCTGATCTTTACTATTTCTGCTTTGTCAACCATTTATGACATTATACCCAGTGAAGTGAACTACATCGGTAATTGAATTACCGAGCATCAGATATATATGCTTCGCCATACAGATTCTGGGTGCGTCCATGACACCTTTACTGCTACCTTTTTGAGGTTACACAGCTACTTTTATGATCAGGAATGAATTAAATTTTCCTTCATACACATAGTGTACCACATCTCCAAGAAAAGAACAAGTGTTCTATTTAAAAATTCAAAAAAGAGGAGACGTTAAAGTCTCCAATGTAACCTGTGGTTACGCGCTTTCATCTGCGGCAATTGAATTACCGAGGATTCCCGCTTTTTATCCTAAAAAATTTAGAAACATTCCCCACCGGGTGCACATTAAATAAAGAAACGCTAGTTTTAACAACTGTCTAAACTAGCGTTTCTTTATTTAAAACTTGTCTTATCGAAACTATTTAATCTTCTGACAAATTTCAATCACTTCTCCACAAGCACTTTCAATCTTGAAGCAGCGAGATCCTTTTTCCCAGAAGTTAAGGCTTGTCTCAATTCCGTCTGATACGATCTTATATCCGTTTACTTTGCAATATTCATAATCTTTTTCAAGATCAGATGAGCGATATGCGATATGGTCGATTCTTGTTGTTGCACCTCCTGGAAGCTGGTCTCTCTGAGAGATTTCATACATTTTCCATCCTGAGGATTTTCAAGGAAATATACATTTCTTCCGCCCATTCCAGGGAATTTTCCTGCAACTTTAAATCCTAATTCTTCCTGATACCATTTTGCGTTTAATTCTACATCAGAACAATGAAGTCCGATATGATCCATAGGTAAATTTAACATTTGTTTGACTCCTTTTTTAGGTGATTTTATTGTTTTATAATACAGTTCTTTCTCCTGTCACGATCTCTTTTAAGCTGTCAACGATCTTGTCTGCGTCTTCCATCGTTGTTCCTGCTTTCAATGAGAATGAAACGGATTCTGCACTTTCAGCTTTACTTCTTCCGATTGCTGCAAGAATGTTAGAATTTGTTCCGATTCCTGCTTCAATTCCTTCTTCTTTCAAAGCTTTCTGTACAACTGCTGCAGATACATTTTTGATTCTGATATTTAAATGATTGGTCAGATGATGCTCTTTGTGTCCATTCAATTCTACATCTTCAATCTCAGCAAAAATACGTTCACACATATGGTTTCTGACTGGACGGATTTCTTCCATAAATGTTGCAGCATTGGCTGCTAAACTTTCTGCCATATCTGACATCACTGTTAATGTTTCTTCGCTTAATGCAGTTTCTGACACATATTCTCCAGCTCCTGTGCTCTTTCTTACATATAAAAATCCTGCATTTTCAGGACCTCCAAAATAAGATGCATCTGCTGTCAGCAGATCAATATGACTTCTTTCTACATTGATCGGCATTTTTCCAAATGCAAATGCTGCATCTGTGTGGAAGATCACACCTTTCTCTGATGTCATTGTTCCGATTCCTGTAAATGGCTCAGAAGTTCCTGTCTGGCAGTTTGCTGCTGTCACTGAAATCAGTTCTGTGTTTTCTTTCAGTTCATTTTCGATCATTGCTACTTCCACACGGCCGGTTGTGATCGGATCTAAATATGTCACAACAGCGTCTTTTCGTTCTAGTCTGGAACATTCATCCAATACTTCTGGATCTTCCATCGTCGTGATGATCACATGAGGACGTGCTTTTTTTGATGCTTTCACTACAGCTTTTAAAGCTTTTAAGTGTCCATCTGCTCTTCCTGATGTGAAATAAATCTCTTCCGGTGTTGCTCCAATGGATGCAGCGATCTTTTTACGTGCTTCGCTCTCGCAATTTTCCTTGCTCATCTTTGTTTTCCTCCTTTTATTTCTGTTTCAGATATTATAATCTTCAATAAACAGATTTTATCTTTATTATAGATATTATTTTCTGCTATTTCAAGATTTAATGCATAATCCGTAAATTTGCACAAAAAAAGTATAGAACTTTTGGTAATATGTTCTATACTTTCTTTTTTATATCTATCTTTACAATTCTTATTTCTCCTGTAAGATAGAAAGCGCCTTGTTTAATTGTTCGTCAGCTTTTGTCTTCGTATTATCTTTTACTTCAACATCTGGCTTGATTCCTTTTTTATGAATGTTATGTCCTGCGGGTGTGTAATAAGATGAATAAGTCAGTTTCACATAAGATCCATCACCAACTTCAAAGAATCCCTGTACGATCCCTTTTCCAAATGTTGTTCTCTCCAACCAGCGTTCCTGCTTTATCGTCTTTGATCGCACCAGAAAGGATCTCTGCTGCACTCGCGCTGTTACCATTAACTAACACGCATAACGGCATATCAAGCTGTTCATTCTTTGTGTCTTTGTAATATTTCTTATTGCCATTCTTATCTTCGGTATAAACAATCGTTCCTTTTGGAAGAATCTGTCCTGCAATATCTACTACACTTGTCAGCAAACCACCAGGATTATCCCTAAGATCTATGATCAATTTCTTTGCACCTTGTTTCTTAAGACTTTTCAGTCCACTTCGAAACTGGCTGACTGTTACTTCATCAAATTCGGTGATCTGAAGATATCCAACTTTATCTTGTAACATCTTTGTTTCAACTGTTGGATTCTCAATCGATTGTCTTGTAAATGTATAAGTCTTTGATGTCTGATTTCTTGTAAATGTTAATTTAACTTTCGTTCCTTCTGCACCTTTGATCTTCTTAACAATATCATCTAGTGCATCCGATGTTTTTAATTTATAGTTTCCTACTTTTGTTAAAATATCCCCTTTTTTCAGTCCACTTCCGTCTGCCGGGCTTCCTTTCACTGGTTTCACAACTGTTATGATCCCTGTCTTTATATCCTGTGTAAGATATATTCCAACTCCATAATAAACACCACTTGTAGATTGTTCTAATTCCTTAAAATCATCCTCTGAATAATACGTGGAATAGACATCTCCCAGTCCTGCAACTAAACCTTTGTAGGTACAATCTTCCAACTCACTCTTCTTAACAGAACCTTTATAATATTTATCAATGATCTGTTCTATCCGATTGATCTTTCTTGCTGTCTGTAAGGTCGTACTTGGGATCGCATAGGCACGATAAAGAAAAAATCCTTCCACAATACATACGACAACAAGTAGCCCTACGAGTATTTTTGAAAACTTCTTCATGAAATTAGTTCCTTTCTATTTATGTAATGACGTTATAAGTAATTTTGAGGATTTACATAATTTCCATTCTTTTTCACAACAAAATGCAGATGTGCACCAGATACCATACCAGTTGCTCCGGATTTTGCGATCGTCTGTCCTCCTGACACCCTTGCCCCTGAGGATACTAGAAGTTTGGAGCAATGCAGATACATCGTTTCCAGTCCATTTCCATGGCTGATCTTTAAGTAATTGCCATTGTATGCATTATATCCAGCATCCACTACTGTACCAGAAGCTGCTGCTACGATCGTTGTTCCAGTTGAACATGGAATATCAATTCCAGCATGCAGTTTTCTGACTCCTGTAACTGGATGAATTCGGAAGCCATACCCTGATGAAATACTATGACAAGACGGTACCGGCCAACTCAGATTTCCTGACGAAACTGTTGTTGCTGGCGATGTTGTCGTTGTAGTTTCTTTCTTGCTTTCAGTCGTAGCCTTTGATGTTGTATTCTTTGATGCCGTACTTCCTGTCATATTCTTTTCTGACTGTGCTTTCGATGTCGTATTGTCTGCATTACCGTCTTTCGCCGATGCAAGATCCATCTCTTCTTGTCGTTTTTCCTCTGCCTCAAACCATGCCAGTAACTCTTTATCAGATGCTAACTGTTTCTGGTAAGAAGCTAACTTAGATTTCTTCTTCGCAGCTGCCTGATCCAGTTTTTCTTTTTCTGTCTTTGCCTTAGCAGTCAAAGTCTTTGTATTTTGATAATCCTGTTTCAGACTCTTCGTTGCCATTCGGATCTTATCTTCCGTTGTCTGTAATTGCAGAAACATGTTACTGTCATATTTGGAGATCTTTGAAACATAATCAGCTCTTTTTAAGAACTCCTGAAAATTATTTGCTTCAAAAATGACTTCCATATATGCCATATTTCCATTTTCATATAGAAACTTAATGCGCTTACTCATGATCCTTGACTGATCTTCTTTGGATGCCTTTGCCTCTTTTAATTCCTGTTGTGTCTTCTTTAACTGTTTCTGTACAGAAATAAGCTTCTCTTGACATGCCTCATACGCATCATTGCTCTTTATCATTTTCTCATCAAGATCTTTGATCTCCTGCTGCATCTTGCGGCTTTGTTCTTCTAATTTCTTTGTTTCCTGCTTTACCTGTTGTTTTTTGGCTGCAGCAAACACTGTCGTCATAGGCAGATTCGAAGCGATCATGGCTGATATTAACATCATAATGATCCCCGCCTGATATCTTCTTTTCATGAGTTCCCTCCCTAGACTTTTAAATACTTACGGATCGTGATAGAACTTCCAAGCAATCCGATCACGATTCCTACCAACAATGCTAACGGAAGTAAGTATAACATAATCTGCTGGATCGGTACAAATTTCATAAAGACTGTAACAACATGAAACTTATCATTCATCCAGTTGATAATCCCTTCATATCCTGCAAAAATAATCGCTGTTGGAATCAATGATCCCAAAATTCCTATGATCATTCCTTCTGCCTGAAATGGTGCTTTAATAAATCCATTCGCCGCACCGATCAGCTTCATAATTGAAATTTCCTCTTCTCTGACTGCAACTCCAATAGACACTGTGTTGCTCACGAGGAAAATAGAAACTGCCATTAAAATCAGAATGATCCCACCTGCAAGATACGTTCCCATTGTATTGATCTTCGTCATTCCTTCCGCCGCTCCTTCAGAATAACGGACTTTCCTAACACCATCAATCGTCTCTAAATGTGATACTACCTGTTTGTATGATTTTACTTCTTTTAATGTGATCTCATAGGAATCTGATTCTTTTAGCGGATTGTTCCCTTCGAACCCTTCAAGAAGCTCTTCATTTCCTTGAAATACATCCTTCTTATAGCTTTCCCATGCTTCTTCAGCAGATACATACCGCATCGTGGCAATATCTTCTTTTTTCTTTATTTCTTCCCCAATCTGATCTTTTCTTTCTGTAGAGATACCCGGTTCAAAAAAAACAGAAATTCCTACAGACTGCTCCATCTGCTGCATCGTTGACCTTACATTCAATGCTACAGATAAAAATGTTCCTAACAAAAAGACACAAGCAATGATCGTTCCCAGTGATGCTAATGAAAACATCTTATTCCTGAAAATATTCCTTGTGCCCTCTTTGATTCCATACAAAAATCTTCTAAATATCATAGGACCCCCTTATCTCATCCTGTTCTATATGTCCATCTTCGATCAAGATCACTCGTTTTCCCATCTCATTGACCAACTCTTTGTTGTGCGTAACAACTAAAACTGTTGTCCCACTCTTATTGATCTCTGAGAGGAGCTCCATGATCTCTTTGGCTGTCACAGGGTCCAGATTCCCAGTTGGCTCATCAGCAGCAATAATACTGGGTGGTTTACCAAAGCTCTTGCGATGGCCACTCTCTGCTGTTCTCCTCCTGACAATTCATTCGGAAAAGCATTCATGCGGTCTTTCAGCCCCACCATCTCAAGCATATTCTCAACCTGACGCTTAATATATCGGTGTGGTACTTCCACAACTTGCTGTGCAAATGCTACATTCTCAAAGATCGTCCGGTCTTTCAGCAGACGGAAATCCTGAAATACCATTCCCATCTGCCTGCGGAACTTCGGCAGATTCCTCTGTGTCAGTTTCTTATAATCTTGACCGTTTACTATGATCTGTCCACTTGTCACATCAAGTTCTTTCTGTAAAAGCTTCATCAGGGTTGTCTTCCCTGATCCGCTCTTACCTACGATGAAAACAAATTCGCCTTTCGCAATGTCTAATGAGACATCCTCAAGTCCTATACTCCCTTTATTATATTCTTTCGTTACATTTTTTAATGTGATCATCATATTCTAGTCCATTGTATCCATATGTTTCATATATTTTACTACCATCAGTGCAATTTTAAATGCGATTGCATCTTCAAAATTCCTCAGATCCAGATTCGTATTCTTCTGAATCTTATCCAGACGGTATACGAGTGTATTTCTATGAATAAACAACTGTCTGGATGTTTCTGACACATTCAGATTATTCTCAAAGAATTTATCAATCGTTGCCAGTGTTTCTTCATCAATGGAGTCTGGAGAATAATCTCCAAACACTTCACGGATAAACATCTTACATAATGGAAGTGGAAGTTGATAGATCAGTCGTCCAATTCCTAACTGATTATATGCAATCACACTCGCATCCTCATAGAAGATCTTGCTGACTTCCAATGCGATCTGTGCCTCTTTATAAGATCTTGATACATCTTTGATCGTCTCTGCAACATTACCGATCGCAATCTTGGCATCTTTGATCCCATATTCATTCAGCCCTTCTTTAATCTCTTTTGCATGCTGAATAAACTGTGCCTGTCCTTCATCCCCATTCACTGGTGTTACATAAACGATACTCTTCTCGTCCACTGCCGTAATAAAATCTGAATCTGCTCCGCTTTCAACCTCTTTCGTAGCTTCTAACAGATTCTGATCCTTCTCGTATTCTGCCTGAATCAAAAATGCAACTCTTCTCTGTTCCACTTCAATATGCAGCTTCTTTGAGCGGTTATAAATGTCAACCAATAATAAGTTATCTCTCAACAAATTCTTTACAAAGTTCTCTTTATCCAGTCTCTCCTTATATGCAGTCAAAAGATTCTGTATCTGCATCACTGCAAGCTTTCCGACCGTATATGCATTCTCGCTCATTCCAGTAGCCAGAAGTATATATTCCAGCCTCTGATCATCAAAAATCTTAAAATATTGAAAACCATCGATCACCTGGCTCTCTGCCATAGAATCTGCAAATTCTTCCGCATGTTGTGCTAATGCATCGGTTATCTCCATTGTTGTTACAACTATACGTCCTGACAGATCTAAAATACACAGATCGATCCCGGTTACTTCCTTCATTCCATTAATTGTCTCTTGTAATATCTGATTTGAAATCATCCTTTATCAACCTTTCATATTTGCCGTTCAACCTTTTCTTTTACTATACAGCATTTTAAACAAAAAAAAGAAAAATTTAGTGATTTTTTTATATCATTGTCTATTTTATACAAATATCTAGCAGAAAATCTTTATTTCATTGACCATAAATATCTCTTTTTAGCCGTAACCCCTTCATATAACAAAGAAAAACATCTCAATCGTTCCTGAGATGTTTTTCGTGATATTTTATAATAATATTTATGAATGTATTTTAAATCTCGTCTTCTGATCCAACAATTATACAAATTCTTGCACCGCTGTCAACACTTCCAACTTCATATTCCGGATTCTTAAAATAACTTTTCAGATCCTGTCCTAAATCTTTACTTTCTACTATGATCTTTGTATGTGTTAAAACACCCTGTCTGTTTGTTCTTACAGATCCTACACTGTATCCGTCACTTGCCAGTTTATCTTTCCATCTTCCTGCAAGTCCTGAAATTCTTGTTGAATTCTGAATCTCGATCGTTATATTCTTTGAAGAAGATGCTGAACTATCAGATTTGGTTGTTGTTGACTTTGCTTCTGTTGTGCTCAATGCCGAACTTAAGTCTCCTTCTTCTGATAACATCTCATCAAAGACTCTCTTGGCTTCTTCTGTATCTAATTCAAACTTTCCATTGGATTCTGTTCCATCTAACACTTTGAAATTTAAGTTCTTATCCTTAATTCCATGCATTCTCTCAAGACTTGTCGCTGCTTCTTCATAAGAAGCATCTGTCTTCACCGCATCAAAATAATTCTGTGCATATTCACGATATTCGGATAATGTCTTATCATTCAATGCAGATGCAACTGCCACGCAGATCTCTCCAGTAATTTCTGCCTGCTTGTTCTTATCTGTAAAAATATCACTCTCACTTAATAACGAATAGATTGCTGTTCCATTCAGGCTGTTCTCCCCAGCACTTAATGTTACATATTTATCTGTAGAATCTGTATAAGCCATTGCTTCATCAAATTCTATTTTGACATCTCCTGCCTGATTCATCAGTTTCACAAACTTCTTATGTGATATCAGTTCATAGGAATTAATAGAAATTCCCAGTGTCTTCTCAACCTGCTGTCTTAACAACTTTCCATTCTTTCTTGTTGCTTTGATCACATCTGCAACCGTCGCTTTGCTAACGCTAGTTCCCAGTGTCTGTTCGACTGCCTGTTTTCCCTTCTTCGTCAATGTAAGATTCATATCTTGTCTAAGTGGTACAAAAATCATCTCCTGATTCTTGTTATGATATATTCGGATCACAATGGAATTTCCTGTCTGGATCATTCCAACGTCTACTCTTTCTTTGCTTTCTTCTTTTAACTGCTTTGCGATTTCTGCTTTCTTGTCTTTCTTTAATTTATCTGAAAAATATGTCTTAAATCCAAAAAAGCTTGCAACTCCACCGATGGCTGTCACCAGTATCACTGCAAGAATCCTGGCAAATATGGCTTTGGCACCTAATTTATTTTTCTTCTTCTCTGCCATGTTCCTGCTCCTTCCGTTTCTAAACTTTGTTTAGTATAACAAATTATTCGATTTATTTCAACAATCCTCTATGTTATAATTCTGTATAATCGCCTTAATATTTTCTTAATCTGCAACATTTCTCATCGTTGATCAGATCGATCATATCAAGTGCTAAGAAATTTTATAAGATTTACGAGGTATTTTCTATGAAAACAGTACTCATAACTGGCAGTTCCAGAGGAATCGGACGTGAAACTGCCATATATTTTGCACAACAAGGATGGAACGTGATCATCCATGGCTTCCGCCATCCTGAAAAACTAGAATCCCTAAAAAATGAAATTCTTGAAGAGAACGTGTCTTGCTTATCTTTTTGTGGAGATATCAGTGATCCTTCTTTTGTAGACGAAATGATCAAACAGTCCCTCCTTACTTTTTCTAAGATCGACTGTCTTGTAAATAATGCCGGAATCTCTCTGGTGGGATTATTTACAGATGCAACGGTAGATGATTGGAATCTGATGATCAACACAAATTTAACTTCTGTTTTTACAACCTGTAAGAATATCGTTCCCCATATGCTTCATCACCATGAGGGAAAGATCATCAATATTTCTTCCATCTGGGGAGATGCCGGCGCTTCCTGTGAGGTTTTATATTCTACAACAAAAGGTGGTATCAATGCTTTTACAAAGGCTCTGGCGAAAGAGGTTGCTGCAAGCAATATTCAGGTAAATGCGATCGCTTTTGGGATGATCGATACGGAGATGAATGCGGAGTTTGATGAAGAAGATCTTGCCTTGATCAAAGAAGAAATCCCTGCGGACTATATTGCCAGTCCAAAAGAAGCGGCACAGATGGTTTATCATGTGGCAACGTCCCCTGCTTATATGACAGGACAGGTTATTACATTCTCTGGGGGATGGTATTAAATTCTAATTTGTATAACGGAAATGTATCGAGTATTCATAAAAACATAAAAAAGATAGAGGTACGAAAAACGAATTCCATTGACGGATTGCAAAACGCTTGATCCGCCAACACTCCTGCACAACTCACTGCGTTCAAACCAGTGCCGTGTTAGCTGCGATTTTGCAAAAAATCCTATGGAATTCTATCATTTCGT
>ENA-OQBT01000631-OQBT01000631.1-human-gut-metagenome-genome-assembly--contig:-NODE-631-length-19871-cov-3.316096_pt1 | contig 19871 bp, 15 predicted proteins | sample MGYA00242749_ERZ504557 | MGnify/ENA primary metagenome ERZ504557 (study PRJEB26092, sample SAMD00036243) | human gut metagenome | host: Homo sapiens | study: EMG produced TPA metagenomics assembly of... | reverse complement strand
CTCATGTTATTTTATTTATAACTTTATTTTTGGTCTTTTATCCAGATATATCATACGCAGGATTTTGAAAACGAATCGTAAGAAAGGACGCAATATCAAACATACGGTATTTATCGGTTTCAGTACTTCAGCAGCTGCATATATCGACCGCATCAAATCAAATCCTCAATGGGGTTTAAAGGTTCATGGGATTTTGATGATCTTGTCAGTGATAATTTTGAATATCGTGGAATCAAGAAGATTGGTACACTTTCAGATCTTGCCGCTTATCTTGAGAAGACATCTCTTGATGAAGTTGCGATCACTCTGAATCTGAATGAATACCATAAACTGGAACAGATCGTTGCAATCTGTGAGAAGTCTGGTGTGCATACAAAGTTTGTTCCAGATTACTATAACTTTATTTCCACCAACCCATACACTGAAGATCTGGACGGACTCCCAGTTATCAATATCCGTAACGTACCATTAACAAATACGATGAATAAACTGATCAAACGTCTGATCGATATTATCGGTTCTATCATTGCGCTGATCTTATTCTCACCGATCATGCTTATCGTTGCGATCCTTGTAAAGAAGAGTTCTCCTGGACCGATCATTTTTGCCCAAGAACGTATCGGTCTTGGGAATAAACCTTTTAAGATGTACAAATTCCGTTCCATGGGTATACAGGACCCTAAGAAAGAGGCCAAAGAATGGACAACCAAGAACGATGTCCGTGTTACACCTGTTGGACGTGTAATCCGTAAGACAAGCCTTGATGAACTTCCTCAATTCTGGAATGTATTAAAAGGCGATATGAGTCTGATCGGGCCACGTCCAGAACGACCTTTGTTTGTCGAGAAATTTAAAGAAGAGATTCCTCGTTATATGATCAAGCATCAAGTTCGTCCAGGTATTACTGGATGGGCTCAGGTCAATGGATTCCGTGGTGATACTTCCATCCGAAGCAGAATCGAGCATGACCTGTATTATATTGAGAATTGGTCTTTGGGACTTGATATCAAGATATTATTTCTTACATTCTTTAAGGGATTTGTCAATAAAAATGCATATTAAACAGCAAGAAAAGGATGGAGTTTTTCATCCTTTTTTCTGTACAAACTTAACTATTTAAGGAAATCTGGAGGGATACATTATGACAGCACAGCATACAAAACATGCCAAACACACGAAGCGAAAACGAAGAAGAAGATCTCCACTTCGGATCTTGATCATTCTCATTCTTGTGATCGCTGTATTAGTCGGACTTACGCTTTCCACAGTTCACAAAAAGCTTGGGAAAATATCAACAAAAAGTCTTGACCACAGCCAGCTTGTCACTGTAAACAAAGACAGCAATATGACTGACTATACCAACTATGCTTTTTTCGGAATTGATTCTCAGACTGAAAGTATGTCAGATCGTGGAAACCGTTCTGATTCTATCATAGTTGTCAGCATCAACAATTCAACCAAAGATGTCAAACTGTTATCGATCTATCGTGATACATATGTAAGTATTAATGGAAAATACAGTAAGATCAATGCCGCTTATTCCTGGGGCGGTCCAGAGCTTGCGATCAGCACGATCAATCGTAATCTTGATCTGAATATTGAAAAATACGCAACTGTAAACTTTAAGATTCTTGCTGATATCGTTGATGCTGTTGGCGGAATCGAAGTAAAAGTCGATAAAAGCATCTTAAAGAATTTAAATGCTTATATCGGTGACATGAATCGTATCAACGGTGGACATTCTCCAAAACTTTCTTCTGCCGGTACTTATACTCTGGATGGAAATCAATCCGTTGCTTATTCCAGAATCCGTTATACCGCTGGCGGTGACCTTGCCAGAGCCGGAAGACAACGAGAAGTCCTTCAGAAGATTTTTGACAAAGCCAAGAAAAATCCTTTGAAGACGATGTCTGTTATGGATGAGATACTTCCTCAGGTAAAGACAAATATGAGTCAGGATGAATTGTTTGATATGTTCTTATCTGTTTTCAAGTATGACATCAAAGATCAGCAGGGATTCCCTTGGGACCAGAAGGAGCTCCGTTATTATGGTACTTATTATGGATTCCCTACAACATTGAAAGAGAATGCGATCCGCGCACATAAATACCTCTTTGGTACATCGGATTATCAAGTCAGTGATGAGCTTAGCCGTATCAATCAGAAGATCATTTATCGTGCTGGATATTAATCCTGAATATCAACTCAAAATGCAAAAAGAAGCTCTCGATCTATGGATTCACTCATAGATCAAAAGCTTCTTTTTATTTTATATTCTTCAAGATCCCTAACAATGTTTCGCCAACCATTCCCTGGCCTTCTTTGCAATAAAAGAAATCCCTTGCCTGCCTTCTAACCTCTTTAAAATGATCGTCGCCTTGTACCAGACGTTCGAATTCTTCCATCAAGGCTTCAAATGTCTCTGCCTTATATCCCGGAGCCGCCTTCTCATAATCGCAATACATACCACGATCATGTTCCAGATAATCCTGATAATCAAAATTATAAAAGACTACCGGCCGGTCCAGTAATAGATAATCTATATATGTGCTTGAATAATCTGTAACCAGAATATCCGTATCCATTAATAATTCCTGAATATCCATGGATTTCTCTGTGATATCTGTTATATTAGAATACATGGAGAAATCTACTTTCTCATCTTTATGATAAAAATGGCGCCGGATCACGAACAAAATATCATTTTGGATACACCAATTATTGAGCACTTTAAAATCAAAATGTTCTTCCAAAGGAAATGCCACTTTACCTTCTTTCCTGTGTGTCGGCGTATATAAGATGACTTTCTTTCCTTTTGCCGCTTTTGATAACTGATGAGAAGCATGAAATTTTCCACTTTGATCATAGAATATATCATTCCTTGGCTGTCCCAATGTTATGATATGTCTCTTTGATCTTCGAAATGCACTTTCATAGATCGGTGCATAAAAATCACTTGTTGCTACTACATACTCTTTTCCTAATGGGATTTCCTGAATCATTCTTCGGATTTTCTGACCCTTGCTATCCCAATTCTTGACCTTATCATCATCATAGCCAACTTTCTTTAATGGAACCCCATGCCAAAGATTTAAGAATACTGCTCGTCCCATAAATGTATGATTTACATCACTGATCCCATTGCAGACTACCACATATTTGGCCCGAAGCTGCATTAAAATCCCTTTGAAACTGTCAAACATATAAGCTTCATATCCAAGCTCCCTGACTTTTCTGCAGACTGATTCATTCTTCGTGATCCATATCGGACGGATCTCTTTATACTCTTGTGCTTCTAAAAACAGATATTTGGGATTGTCTGCAAACTGTTCTCCAAGCCATGCTCCAAAGATATATATCTTTCTGCTTCTTGGAAATAAACACGACAGAAACATAATCACATATTTTCCTGCAAGTCCTAATGCTTTTTTCATAAATATTCCTATCCCCAAAGCCACTGCATCAGCTTTCGGATATTTCCTTCCTTTAATACGTGATGATTTTTATAAAAACTCAATCGTTTGATTTTTCCTTTATAATACAATTCTCCATAACTCTCAAGAAGTTCATAAACATCCAGATTATCGATCTCTTCCCCATATGTCTCAACAAATCCCTGCATCTGCTCCATAGATTCGATCATCATACGGCGATAGCTGTTCTTTCCTTCTTTGAGACGATGATACAAAAAGACGGGATTCTTTGCATCTTTCGCACCAACAGAATTATTGCCATGCTGACGGTAATACATCGTTGGCTCATTTACAAAACCAATCTTGCCAAACACTTTCGCGATCAATGCCGCCCAATAATCATGCATGATGATCTTAGACATCGGTAACGGCCGTAAAAAATATTGTTGCAGACAACGATTGATCATCATCGTACACCCTGTCACAGAATTTTGTACCATCAATTGATTCAATACAATTCTCTTTGGAATATTCGCATACTGAAAGAATGACTCTGCAACCATCTCTAAGTTATGATCTGCAACTGACAGATCTGAATGAACCAAGATCGGTGTTTTCTCTCCATATCTTGCCTCTAACGCTTCCATCTTCTGTAATGTCAGATAAATCTTATCTGGTTTCCACACATCATCCTGATCACAAAACATAAAATACGGTCCGTAAGAATTTTGGATCAGTGAAATAAAATTGTCTTTGGCACTTCCCTGTGGCGGGTCATTCTTAATGATCGTCACTTGTTCCGGATATTGTTTACTGAATTCTTCAAGAATGCTGATCGTACCATCCGTAGAACCATCATCACCCACGACCAGCTGCCAGTTTTCATAGGTCTGAGCTGCAATTGATTCTAACTGCGCTTTTAAATAATCCTCTCCATTCAATGTCGCTAACAGAATCGTTACCATATTGTTTTCAAACCTCCTGACTGTGTTATTGTTCGGCAGATCTCTATCTGCTTACCTTCTTTATCACGTCAATGACCTTCTGTGAAGCATGTCCATCATCTATGCCATTGAATTTATCATGATAATTCTTATATTTTTCTTTCCAACTATCTTCATTATATTCTTTAATATCTTTGATCAACTGATCTGTATCTCTTGAAATCGGCCCTGGAATATCATTGACAAAGTCAAAATAAAATCCTCTCAGATTCTCCTTGTAGTCTTCCAGATCATATGCAAAGAATAACATCGGCCTGTTAAGAATACTATAATCAAACATTACAGAAGAATAGTCCGTGATCAACATATCTGACACAAGGTATAACCATGCAATATCTTTTGTCTCGTCGAATGTATAAACGAATCCTTTATATGGTGTCCAATCAATCTTATCTGATACAAGATTAATGATATTTTACAATGAATATATATTCATCTGATAATTCCTCCTTTGCTTTATCAAAATCTAGTTTTGAAGCAAATTTGTACTTTCCTTTCTCGCTATATTCATTATCTCTCCAAGTTGGAGCATATAATATGATCTTCTTATCCAATGGAAGTCCAAGTTTTTCTTTGTATTCTCTGATCTTAGCAGGAGAATTATCATTGATCAAAATATCATTCCTTGGATATCCGATCTGTAAGATCGGACGATCTTTAAATGCAAAACATGATCTGAAAATATCTGTAGAAAACTTATTCTGTGATACTAGATAATCCCAATCCTTACATGTTACTCTAAACTGTTCATGATAATTCTCAATATCCGTACTTCCACCCATATCCATTCGGTCCATATCAAGCGCAAGCTTCTTAAGCGGTGTTCCGTGCCATGTCTGAATGTATGTGATATGCTTCTTCTTACGCACATATAATGGCTGACGACTATCAAATACCCAGATTCCTGCTCTCATTAAATACCAAAAATATGGGAAATAGTTATTCCGTATCTTCTTGCATTTACCTGGAACTTCTATACTTGTATCAAAGAAAAACCAGATACATTCATATTCTTGATCAAGGCCTTCTCTTACCATCTCTTCATAGATGTATCTTGGATTTCCTGTATAGTTACGTCCATTGCTGCTCTGAAATATAATCATCTTTTTATTTACTGGAATCAGATATGTTAATACTTTATATATCTGAATCGTAATATTCTTAATCAGTTGCTTCATACGTGCACTCCTATTTACTTACTTCAAAGAATGAATCTCTACGATTCTTCTTATCAAACATCATATTGTACTGAATCATACGATACTTCTGTATTATACCATAATATGGTGATCCTTTATCATTAATCTGATAAAATTTTCCATTCTTTCCCCAATATCCCTGCGATGTGATCGTTGGAACTTCTTTTCGAACCTCATTTAAAAATCTCTGATATCCTGTCATCTTTACTCCAGCTGTCTTGGTCAGGATACTTTGGATATAGTTCATGCTTGTCTTCTCTATATGCTGTTCTTTAATGTCATAATTGGCCCAGATCACGAATGGTACCTGATAACGCTTCATCATCTGTTCGCTGCTCCAAGTCTGATATTGACCGTTTGTGATCTTATTCATAAATTCATCTGTCAATCTTGGCTGATGATCTCCTAAAAATAAAATGATCGTTGGCTCTTTACATTTTTCAAAATAACTTGTCAGCTGTTTTAAACTGTCATCTGAATATTTGATCAGATTTAGATATCTGTTGGCCTCAGCATCATATTTGCTGCTTTCAATCTTGATCGGCTGTTTAAAGTTGGCTGCATCCTTATCATAAGGCTGTGATTCTGGATCGTCATATTATACATATAAAATGGCTGATCTGTCTTCTTACGATTCTTTTCATATTCAGAAATAATGCGATCTACATTTGCCTCATCAGAAATATACTCTCTAACCCTTTTTACATTCTTAGGAAAGTCAAATTTATCAATAAAATCCGCAAATCCAAAATCTTTATATACAGCTGGTCGATTATAATTATACGGATTGAACGGATGCATCGCTTTATTTCCAGAATATCCTTCTGCCTTTAGATTACTAACTAGTGAAGGCATCTGCCCATGAATATAAAGCTGAAATGCTGTCGTTCCAGCTGATAAAAACCCAAGAGTATTTCCTGTCAACAATTCAAATTCTGTATTCGCTGTCTGACCACCTACAATCGATGCATACGTATATCCTGTCACACAATTCTTCTTCAAACTATGGAAATAGGGCATATAATCTTCATTCGTCTTAAAATCTCCCAGCACCTTAATATCTGCGAATGTTTCATTGACAACTGTTATGATATTCGGATATTGCTTTGCTGTACTTTGCTGTTCATTCGCTGATTTCTTTTCATTTTCCTGAATGATCTGATCAACCTTCGCTGTTGTATATCCTTCTGGCTTCTTCACGACCGCATATCCAACACTTCTTGCAAATGTCAGCACGCCTCCATATTTTTGATAACTTTCCATTGGACGGAACATACGAATATTAATCTGGTGCTCTTCCATAAAATCAGACAGTATGATCTGATTTGTGAACAATCCGCATCCTAAGGCAACAACAATAAATCCTGCAATGTGAAATACTCTTTTTTCTATAACCTTTACCTCATGAAGTCTTAAAAATGTAAAGAAAAATGCCATACAGACCAAGATCACACTATATTGTTCAAACGTCAATTTGAATGTATAATTACCCATCACGCTAGTAGCCGTCTGTACTGTTAAAATATCTGGTGCCATCATCGGAATCCCGCGAAATTCATATACAACACATACAACTACCGCAAAGATAAACAATACAAATGGTACGATCACTGATCCAACTCTGATGCTGTTTGTCAAAAATATGATCAGCAGATCCACCAAAATGATCATTGCAAGACTTAGAACGATCCAAAGTGGCTCTTTCTGATAGAACTGTGTCGGCGGAAATGCACACTCTGCTTCATTGATCAAAAATTCTGACAAGATCCATCCCATAACTGGTGCGATCACTCCAAGAATGATCACAAAAGCCCTGTCAACCTTCTGACTCAAACGAATGTCGCAAACTGTTACAAATACCATCCAAAAACATGCCAAAAATACAAATCCCATACGTTTCAGGTAAAAATCAGTCTGCACATGATACATTGGCTTATTTGATAAAAAGAATCCAAGCAATGCAAACACGACCAGTAATTTTAAAACTGCGGTAACTTTATATCTCTTTTTTTCACTTTTAAAAATATTGCTAATTTCTATAAACTGCATCAAAAACTAATCCTTTCATCTATAGCATTATCTTAAATTCTTTTTGTTTGATAACGCAGAAAAGAAGAATTCCGTCTCTAGCCGTTCATAACCTCTATTGTCAACGAAATTCCTCTTATATCTTAATTCATAACTCTTGCTATTTATTCGCTGTTGTTCCGTTTAATCCAAGATCCTGTTTGATCTTTGTTGTAGAAATTCCTTCTGTTCTTGGAAGATATACGACTTCACAGTAATCTTTTAAGAAATCAAACTTACCTTTCCAGTCATCTCCCATAACAAATGTATCTACATGATATTCTTTCACATCGGAAATCTTCTGATCCCAATTTTCTTCTGGAATCACAAGATCCACATAACGAACTGCTTCTACCAGTTTTTTTCTTTCTTCATAACTGAAATAACATTTTTTCTGTTTTTCATTCCAGTTAAACTCATCTGTTGATACAACTACAATTAAATAATCACCTAATTCTTTTGCTCTGCGCAATAAATTGATATGTCCCGCATGCAGTAAATCAAATGTTCCATATGTGATTACTTTTCTCATATCACACCTCCGTGTCTTCTATCTTACTTTGTTTTCTCTTCGTATACTTTACTTACTTCTTCAATCGATCCATGAGAATGATCTTTCCTTTTTCAAGTAGGATTGCCTTATTACATAATCTCTTTACCTGATCTAAAGAATGAGATACAAATAATACTGTAACTCCCTTGTCAAACATACTCATGATCTTTGCTTCACTTTTCTTTCGGAATTTCGCATCTCCGACAGATAATACTTCATCCAGGATCAAGATATCTGGTTCCACTAATGTTGCAACAGAGAATCCAAGTCTTGATTTCATACCTGAAGAATAGTTCTTAACTGGGACATCTATAAATTTGCCCAGTTCTGAGAACTCTATGATCTCATCTAACTTCTCATCTAAGAACTTCTTTGAGAATCCAAGAACTGCTCCATAAAGATAAATATTCTCACGTCCTGTATACTGTTGATCAAATCCAGCACCTAATTCAAGCAATGGAGCGATCTTCCCCTTGGCTGTCACAGTTCCTTCCGTTGCTTTTAATACCCCTGCAATAACCTTTAACAGCGTACTCTTTCCAGCTCCATTCAATCCAAGGATTCCAAGTCGATCCCCTTTGTTAAGGGTAAAATTAATATCTTTTAATGCCCAGAATTCATTATATGAAATCTGATGTTTCAATAACTTGATCACATAATCTTTCAGATCATCAACCTTTTCCTGACTTAAGTTAAACTTCATTCCAACATGTTCAACTTTCAATACTTCTTTCTTTGCCATGATACCCTCCTAAATATGCAGAATGAATTCATCTTGCTTCTTATAGAAGAAAATCAATCCTACAATAACACTTACGATTGCAAACACGATGGATGCAGCTAAAAACTTCATATTCATCGGCATACCAAAAACAGCCTGTCTAAATTATGGAATCAAAAGATATAATGGATTACATTTTAAGATCCATCCAAAACCTGATTTTAATAACTTCTCTGGTTTGTAGAAAATTGCTGAAGCATACATAATAATCATTAATCCTACAGACCATAAATATTCTAAGTCTCTAAAGAATACTGCCATCGTAGATAGGATCATTCCAACTCCAAAAGCTGTGATCAGTAATAAGATCAATGGAATGATCGCCTGTGCCAGATAAATGGTTGGATATACCTTCAAAACAATAGATACTACTACCAACACGATCAAAGAGATAGCAAAAATAATATAATTAAACAATACACTGGATAATGGATAAATATATTTTGGCACATATACTTTCTTGATCATTCCTGCATTCGTCCTGATCGCTTTCATCGCACCATTTGTCGCAGATGAAAAGAAACTATACATCAAACGTCCACATAAGATATATACTGGGAAATGTGGATCCTTGTTTCCAAACAATGTACCAAATACTACACTTAGTACGATCATTGTCATTAACGGTTCTAACAGTGTCCATAAAATACCTAAATATGATCTTCTGTATTTTAACTTAACACCTTTCTTTACAAGTTCCCATAAAAGGAATCTGTACTTTTTAAAATTTTCAATATAAGATTTCACTGTACTTCTCCATTTTGATATTTTTAATTTACACCTTGCTATTATACTATTCCTTAACAGATTATTCAACTATCTAAAATCTTCCGATCAAAAATTTAGCTTTTGTATTAACAAATGTTATTATTGAGTATTCAATGATCATCACAAGGATCATTGCCCCAAGGCAGTCAATATAATATCTCCATGCCATGATCCCTGGCATTCCTGATATGATCTTCCATCCTGCAGTTGCAGTAGAAATAATATAAAACGGTCTTTGTGTACACATTAATATCAAAGAATTCTTTCCAAAATAATTCAGTATCGTAAACGGAATATAATCTTCAAGAAATTCAAAGACAAATAGTGCTCCAAAAGATCCAATGATTCCTGTAACAAAAAATAGTGGTGGTTGAATACCTAAAGACATATTATTTAAATCTACACCATTATTTTGCTGTGATAAAAAGATATTTCCAATTGTAAATACCAGTCCGATCATAAATCGGATTTCTCTGGATGTTACTTTACTGAATAACATACATCCAATATGTCCTATCTCCAAGAACCATAATGCGATCAATGCTTTACTGATCGGTAAGATCAAAAATGATATTCTTTCAAATGTTAATGGATCCACTGAAACGATCAAGTGTCTGATAAAATAAGACTCCCAAATTCCAAAAACAGGTATCACGATCAATATCACGATCCTCACCCATTTCGGAAGATATTTGATAAGACAGAAAAACAGGATTTCCGCAATAAATAACACCGGTAAAAACCATAGTGCAAATGTTCCTCTTAATGTGATCGTTGCCAAAATATAAGATTTGATCGCCGGAATATCAATCCTGTGCTTCATGATCATCGTTGCAAATCGAAATCCAATCGACAAAATACTAAATAAGACATATGGCAGCATCAATGACTTCAATAACTTTACTGCATACCCCTTTAATGTCTGTGTCCGATAAGAATCTGCATACCGGATCAGATATCCGGCGGCAACAAAGAAAATTGCCATCTTGAATGATGCCGCCCACGTATCGACTGGATTATCAAGCTTGGTAATATGTCCCCATGTTACCATCAAGATTCCTAAGCCTTTGCACAAATCTATATATTTTATTCTCCTCTTTTTGTCCATTTTAATATCCTTTGCTTATGATATATTCATACGTACGTTTACTGTTATCGTTATCACGATATTCAAAATAATAATCTTTTAATTTTGTATATTCTTCTTTTTCTTTAAATCCATTGTGAATATACTCTTCAATTCCATCGATCAATTTCTCATATTCTGTATAACGTTCTCCAAATAATTCATGCTCCATATCCAGATAACTTCCATGTGCCTGCATATACATATCATAATCAAACTGGTAGAATAATACTGGTTTATCAAGATAACATACATCCCAACATACACTAGAATAATCTGTGATCAGCATAGAACATTTCTTCATGATCTCATTTAATGGCTCTGTTCCAAATGGGATCAACTCAATGTTATCTCCACTGACATTAAACTCACTTAAATAATCTTTAAACTTTGGATGAATGTAAAAGATCAGTTTTACATCATTTTCTTTTAAGATTCTTGCAAGTTTCTGACTCTGTAACAGTTTCATGTAGTTTTTATAATAATCACTTGCCTTAAACTCTTCTGCACTCTTTTCTTCCAGCCATGATCTCCATGTCGGCATTGCAAGAATGATCTTTTCCTCTGGTTTTGAAGTATCTTCCAGAACATCCCATCTCGTAAATCCAAGAATCGGTGCATCTCCATCTTCATATCCAAAATTCTCTACAATGATCTTATGCTCAAATCTTGATGTCGTTGTAAAATGAGTCATAGGACTTGAACCTTTCATTCCAAAAATCGGATGTACACGTTTTAATGCTGTCACCCCATGCTGTAAAAACAAGATATTATGTTTTGAAATACGATTTGAGATCACATTTGGTTTTGCTCGCCATGTATATAAATGTTTCTTTGAATCAGAAGCTATATATAAATTGGCAACAAGTGAATATAAAATATGTCGAAAACTCATAAATGGAATCACATGTTTTCCATATTGCTTCATCTTATCATAATCAGCAGAATCTGTATCGAGAATATAATAAATATGCTGCTTCTTTTCTTTTGGAAGCTGCTCCATACAATATTTGAAGAAATAATATCCATTATCCTGCGCCATAGAGCAGAATTTTTCAAATACTAACCATACTCGTTTCTTTTTCCAATATGGTAATAACAACGTATAAACACCAAAAGCTGCTAATTCCTTGATCTTTACATCAAATCCATCATATTTTGATCTTGTACGATAAGTAAATGCCATTTTGCATGTGATCGTCGAATAAGGGAAAATAATATGCTCTTTATCAACATCACATTGATAATTCATCAGTAATAATTTTAATCTCTGCCATCTGCTCCAATATGCACTTACTCTTACTTCTTCTCCATTCTTCTCTGTTACAGCAAATACATCCCAAAACAGTTCTTCCAGTGATAATACCGACATATCAATCTGAGCATCAATAATATAATGATCACCCGACCTCGTTACTTTATATTCAAATGGATAATCGATCGTCTCCACTTTACTTCGATATGATAATATGACATTTTTAATTCCAGCTTCTTTGTTTTTATATTTCATTTTCACATGGACTTTTGAACCCTTGATCTTGAATTTCAGTACTTGTCCACGCATATTACGAACGGATAACTGTGCCTGATCTCCCATAAATACAGAAAATCTTCCATCTACTTCATTCATATAAGGAATCACACTTGTATCCGCAGGTTCGAATGTATTCTGATAAGTAATATCATGTTTCTTGATTCCTGTCATATATACAGAAGATTTATCTAATTCATCCATCACTTCTTTGCGTTTTGCATATTCTTTACGATCTACAAAGAAATATGGCAGTTTGTTACCATTTTCATCTTCTAATTCGATCATCAACTGATATCTTCCGTTCATATCTGCAATTTCAAGCGAAAGAAATTCATCAAAATATTCCTTGATACAATGATCTTTCCATTCTTTTTCTGTCAGATTCCTTGTATAAATGATCTGATTTTTCTTATTTACAAATAACAGTTTCTTTGGCTGGCCTTTCTTGCCTTCCTCAAACTTAATCTCCAAATGGTCTTCCATTACTCGCATGGATGCATTGATCATCTTTTTCTTATTGAAAGAAAATGTCTCTCCTGCTTCTCCATGATAATATTCTGTTTCAAACTTTGAATACACTGGAAGATCTGCAAAGCATCTCTTGATTTCTCTCTTATGAAGTTCTTTTCTGATCTTAGCACTCTTTCTTTTTAACACTTCTTCTGCATAGGTTCTTGGAAGTGTTCGTGTAATAAAAATATAATCAAAATCATCAAGATAATTATCATGTAAATGACTGCTTAATTCTGGATTGAAAAAACGTTTTTCAAAGATCACTACATCTTCATCTTTCTTAGCGATCTGTGCGATCGTATCGATCGTCTGTGCTGTTTTTACGTTTGGATAGTGCAAAACTCTTCGTTTCTTTTCTTTGTTAAAACTGTAATCGATCGTTGGCATATCGCACATATTTCCATGAAAAACAAGTTCTGCCATATTCTTTGCAGCATCAATAGAATCATACTGAATATATTTTTCTGTATATTCCATATCATTTTCATAAGAATCCTCGCGGAATGTCTCGTTGACCAGACAATCTCTTAATGCTTCCTTGTCATAGATCTTTCTAAATGGCAATTCTTTGATATCAAAATACATTCCTCTATCGTGCATATATTCTTCATAGTCATACATATATAATATGATTGGTTTTCTTGTAATCGAGTAATCAAAAAATACGCTTGAATAATCTGTGATCAGTGCATCAACACTATTTAAAAATTCATATTTGTCAACACCACTTGGAAATGGATAAATATGTTCATAATTATCCAGCTTTACAAACTTCTGCACAATTGGATGAAAGTTTACATATAATTTCTGATCATCCTTTAAATTCTCATCAAGATAATGTAACAGCTGATTGATCTCTCTGCTATATTCAGACGTGTTCACATCATGATTGCTCTGTCCACGCCATGTCGCATATATGCCATCGTTGTATAATCTTCATTTCCAAGTTTCTTTGTTACCTGATCAGCTTTCTCATGATCCATAAAAATACTGTTTCTTGGATATCCATTCATCACAACAGTTCCTGTATACAAAGCTTCCAGATTATAATCTTCCATGATCGCTTTTCTTGTAAATTCATTTGGGAACATGATGTAGTTCGCATGTAAGAAATTATGTTGCACATTATACATGGATTCAATTCCAAAACGCATTCGTTTTCCTAATGTCTTTAACGGTGTTCCATGCCATGTCTGTAGGTACACCTGTTCATCTCTTCGAATGAAATACGCCGGAAAAGAACTGTTATTGATCAGATACTTGGATGTTGCAAGCACTTTTACATATTTAAAATCTGCAATATCTACAAGTTCTACTTTCAATCCGATAGAATCAATAAATTTCTGATCACGTTTCTTATCATTCGTCGCAAAATAGATCTTGAAATCTTTTGATTCCGGCATTTTCAAAAACTCCTGCAAGATCGCCAAAGATGAATCTGACACATCCTTACCGTGAAATGACTCAAAGAGTGCTTGTTTTTCATTGATCTTGCCATGTTTATAGTACCAGGCATAGATAAATTTCATCTTTGGAGTTTTTGGAAATAATCTTTTTACAAATCGAATAATTTTTCTTATTTTATCCATGTTTCCTTCTTAAACCTTTCAATGACCTTCTTAAAGATTGTTCTGCCTTATGGCATTGTTTATTTTTTATTTTCCCTGCATCATATTAAATACTTTTTCAGATGAATTTTCACATTCATATGGAATATATGTTTCATGGAATGCATCGACTCTCTGTTTTGAATTTTCAATCGTTTCATCCAAATGCTCAATCGCATCTAACACCTCATCAGACGTATATAGTAATGGTCCTGGTGCTTCTTTTTCGATATCAATATTAAATCCGCGAAGCTTATCTCTATATTCATCCAGATCATATGTAAAGAATAACATTGGTCTGTCGAGAACTGCATAATCAAACATTACAGAAGAATAATCTGTGATCAGGATGTCTGTAATGATATATAAATCTTCAATAGATTCATAATCCGTAAGATCATACACAAATCCATCTGCTGGAACTCCTTTCCAACCTTTTGCTGAAAAGTGATGCAGTCTTAAGATCAATACATATTCATCTGAAAATTTTTCCTTCATCTTCTCAAGATCTAGCATTAATTCAAACTTATCACGCACTCTCCATGTTGGTGCATACATGATGACTTTCTTATCTTTTGGAAGTCCTAATTTTTCTTTTAATCTGCTCATTTCTTCTTCGTTATTAGAAGAATACAAAATATCTGTTCTTGGATATCCAGTATCCATGATCGTATTTTCAAATTTAAATGCAGATGGTGCAAGATCCGCAACAAACTTACTTTGCACGATCAGATAATCCCAACGTTTGCACTTTCTAATATACTTCTTTTCTGATTTCTTTGTAGGGAAATCGCCTGGTACATCCAATCCAATTGTCTTTAATGGTGTTCCATGCATCGTCTGTACTTCAATCTGCCCTTTTCTCTTCTCATAAGAATCAGCAAAATTTACATTATTCACAAAGTATTTTGCTCTTGCCATATAATATAAATACTTCCAAGATAGTCTTCTGACTCTAACACCATTTCCCGTGATCGGAATGCATTCATCTTTTAATGACCAGATACACGTATAATCTGGATGATTCTTATCAATATATTCATATAAATATCTAGGGTTACAGCTAAATTTACTTCCCCACATAGATTCAAATACGATCCATTTTTTCTTTAATGGAAGAAGTCTTAATAACGGATATAAGAATCTGTTGACAAAAGCTCTTTTCTTCGCACTTCTTGTCAGGAATTCCTTGACCCTCAGCGTAGTAAAATACAGAAAATCATCTTCTGGATCAATAATAAATCGATATCTTCTTTCTTTCGTGTAGTATTTTTTATCAAAAACTTTATGTTCCCCACCAAGTGCACATACCTTCTGCTGTTCATTATTTTCATATAAAATAAACACCTGACGACGTCTTGCATAAAGATTCTTGATGATTTTTTCGTCCTTTAAACTTAAAGAAATGACTACTTTCTCCTCTTCTCCATGTTGATTCACGGATCCTGTTCCAAGAATAATCTTTTCTTCTTCTAATGGATCTTCTACATACAATGTTGCTCTCTGCCAGTTACCGATATTTTTATTGATGATCTCAAATGAAAACTGTTCCTCATTCTGTTTTACATCTCGTATCACAGGTACTGCCTTTCGATTTAACAAGTAACATCTATGATCTCCTGATGTTTCTTCTACTAACTGATTCTTCTGGTTTTCTACAAAGATCTTCCTTTTTCTTTTCTTTGTATACAGGAATAAATAAATTACCTTTTTTAACTGCAATATATCGTTTATTTTCTGGAATATCTGAAATATCCACAGAAACATCTTCCTGTGTTATAGCTGCTTTTAAGATTTCCGCATTATGTGCATCTTTCGCTTCATATAATGCATCAACTTTCTCAGAAAGTTTTAATCTTAACTGATCACCGTCCAATTTCATATCATTTAATTCAATGTTCTTTTGTGAAATTTTTACTTTAAAATCATATCTGTAAGACTTGCTAAGTTCGATCAGCATATGATCTTTAAAATATGTTTTCTTGTCCAATTTATTGCCAAGAGATTTTAAGATTCCTCTTAAAATAGTTTCTTTCTTCCATCTGTCTCTCTCATAAGTTAATAATATATGGTATTCTCCATCAAGCTTTAATTCTCTGATCTTAGCTGCATCCAGTATGATCCGGTATCCACAACCTTTATAATTTGCTAAATGGATCTGTTTTGTCTCGTTATCAATTTTTAAGCCAAATTTCTTCTGTGTCATATTGTGACTTAATACTTTGTATTTCCAGTGGAATCTTCTCTCCTGTACTTAAGCATACCAAATGTGCTGATAATTTTTGTACATTTACATTTGGCACAGATAATCCTCGTAAGAATACATATCCTTCGATCACACATTGCTCTTTCTGCCATGCCACATCATAAATCAATTGAGTAAGTCTCCACTGATCTAATGCCTCTGTCATATCTGCCTTATCACCAGTTACGATCGCTTTCGGGAATTTTCCAATATATTTGTTGCCCTTTTTCACGATCTTTAAATTCTTATAATTATCAACTTCATATTGACGCAGTTTTACTAATCGTTTTTCATCCAGATTCATCAAAGCCACATATTTTTCACGATATAAAACTGGTAACTTATCGATCGTTTCTAAAGGAATTGTTTCTTCTATATAATCTTTAATGATCTTCATCATCTCGAGTGTTCTGTTATCTGAAAGATAAATACAGTTGTTCACATAGATCATCAGATCAATATATAACCATTTATAATATTTTGCATCCCATAATTCTTGTTCTTTGACATTCTCCTCAAAGAATTTATCTACCATACGTAAAACGGTAATACGATCTCTCATATTCGTAAAGTCATCTGCTCTCTGCGTAATAGACTTATTAGCTCCATCACGAATTCTCCAACGATAACAGACATCCTGCACCATTGTCACATTATTAGCAAGATAATGCATAGGAATCGTTACTGGAATATCTTCATAGAGAATTCTCTCTGGAAATTCAAAATGATTACGATCCCAAAACTCTTTCAAAATTAATTTATTCCATGAGGTTGTATCATAAATCAGATCCGTATTGTCTGTAATATGTGTTTTATCGATATATTTTCTAAATGCAATTTCATGCAGATTCGACACATGGTCTTTCTTTGAGTTAAATCTCGCAACACTTCCAACTACCATCTCGCTATGATTTTTCTCTGCTGCAAGATACATTTTCTCTATGCATCATCTGGAACAATATCATCTGAATCAAGAAAAATAATGTATTTTCCTTTTGCATACTTTACTCCTGTATTTCTCGCATTTCCAAGTCCACCATTTACCTGTCTTACATACTCAAAATGATCATATCGACTAGCAAATTTCTTGGCAATGTCTGTACTTCCATCTAAAGAACCATCATCAACCATGATGACCTGCAGATCCTCTAATGTCTGATCTACAACTGATTGCAGACATTCTTCCAAATATTCTTCTACGTTATAAATTGGTATGATAACACTTACTTTTATCTCTCTCATCACTTACTCCTATCTCTCTGGGAATTTCAATTCAATATCTCCTGGGATATTATAATACATCTTATAACGCCATACCCATGCTGGATTATATACATCTAAACCATAACAGTATGTATCTCCAAGCGGTATTTCCTTTAATTCAATCTTCTTCTCTCCTTGTTTTATCTGTGTTTGTATATATTGAAGTCTGTCATTCACTTGTCCATGAACAAAATAATATACACCAATATTTCCGATCATCACAAAGAAAATACACATCATGATCCCTGTGTTTAAATATCCTTTGCTTATCTTTAAAAATCCACTTCGTATACTATACGATAACAATACTCCAAGATATAAAACGAAAAAGATATATGTTACATAAAAACAACGAATTGCAATCGGACTTGCAACGATCAATGGTCCCATTAAAATCAGTTGTGACCATAAAATGATCTGAACGATCACCTTATCCTTAAAATCTGTAATAAACCATGCACTAAAAGCTGCCAATGCTAAACAATACGTCGTTACTATTACAGCCTGCGCTGCATTGCCCCATGCCAAATAATCTTTCCATGTACCAAGATTCATAAAATTAAATATATAAAATGCTAAAAAACCACTGAACAGAACCAAGAACAATCCTTGTCCTTTCTTCTTTCTCTTTTGGAGTAATATCAAAATCAATCCACATGTCATTATATTTAATAAATGATTCGGCATGATCCAATAATTAATGATCGTGTCTGCGTATACCTTTAATGCAGAGGCAAACCATTCAAAGCTTAATTCAAACGCTGCGATCTCTTTTCCTGTTCCCTGTGATGTATGTGCCGCAGCCATACGATATGCGCTATTCGAGAACATCCAGAATGCACCAATACCAACCATGATCAAATGAAGTAACATTCCTTTATGCAGCTTCTTATATTGTACACCATAAATAATTAAAAAAGCGATACTTAGTACAATTAGATATACCGTTGAATTTTCAAGAACCAAGCTTCCAAGAAATGCATTGATCATTGAAATCCCTGTTTTCAACTTCGACACTTTCTTTTCTTTGAAAATAGATATATGATATAGCAAAAATCCAAGAATCATCGTTGCACTAACACAGAAATTTGAAAATCCTGATACCCATCCATACGTCTGACTCATTAAGCTTGTTGGAATATTGACTACAAAAAAAACACAAATTAAAAATGATAATATCTTATATTCTGTTAATTGATATATCAAGTATAACATTGCAGTCATTATCCCAGAAATAGCCATACTTCTCAATACGATCGGCAATCTTGTTAAAACAATGACCAAAATATCTCCAAAGTAACGTCCATTATATCCTTCAAACCACGTTTTTAATCTCATGATCCCTACTTCACTTCCCCATCGCCAATCATCCAGTGCTTCCGGCACCCATAACTGCCAAATGGAAATAATACAAAAAATATGATCAATATCCAAAATATTGATGATTCTTTTCTTTTTTCAATGTACTGTTACTCCTTCTTTTGTTACTAATCTTTTGACCCAATCTATAAACTTCTCATATCGAATTAATTTCTTAAACCATTCTAATACAATCGATGTCACCAATGAAATTGCCATAAGTACTATATAATCTAACCATGCATAATAAAATGAATATGTAAATTCATGGAAAATACGTCTCTGTAAAATGAATGAATCAAGAAAATATTCATAGAATGTTTTCCAAGGAAGCCTAATCCTTTTACGATCCATTTTCCATTTAATATAATAAATATAATGAATTTACGATCACATACATTGCTGCAAAGCATCCCAAAATCATAGATATTCCATCCAA
>ENA-OQBT01000630-OQBT01000630.1-human-gut-metagenome-genome-assembly--contig:-NODE-630-length-19887-cov-3.146255_pt1 | contig 19887 bp, 25 predicted proteins | sample MGYA00242749_ERZ504557 | MGnify/ENA primary metagenome ERZ504557 (study PRJEB26092, sample SAMD00036243) | human gut metagenome | host: Homo sapiens | study: EMG produced TPA metagenomics assembly of... | reverse complement strand
CGCCTGCAGCTGTGCGGGCACTGGAACCAGATGCTGCGGCGCGTCCGCGGGCAGAACCGGCTGCTGCCGAAACGACGGAACCGCCTTCGTTCTCCTCATCATCCGCATCAATGCGCGGGCACACGATATAGGCCCGCTCCCCCGCGTCGACTCGCGCGCGAATGTGCGCGAACATACGCCCCATGGTGGCGGCGTCGGCCTCATTGACCACCACGGTACGAATCGGTTTGCGGCCGCCAGGCAATTCGGTGAGCCAGGAAATATCGAGATCGCCAAACCAAGTCATGGCGGCGGTGCGCGGGATGGGCGTGGCGGTCATCACCAGTAGATGCGGCGTGGTGCCGTCATCGGTTTTGGCGTTGAGGCTTTCGCGCTGTTCCACACCGAACCGGTGTTGCTCGTCGATCACCACCAAGGCCAAGTGCGGGGCTTGGAAGGTCTTGGAAAACGCCGCGTGCGTGGCCACGATAATGCCCGGCTCACCACTGGCGGCCGCAGCGAGCGCCTTACGCCGGGCGGCAAGCTTCATACCACCGGTCAGCAGGGTGACGGGAATTTCCGCAGTCACCTTGGAAGAAGAGACCGTCGAAGCACCGGACGCGCCCATCGCGCCCTCAACGTCGGCCGCGGCATCGGTCTCCTTGGCACCCGGCTGTGCAAGAGTCAACCCCCGACACCATCTTGCTGATGGTCTCGTAATGCTGTTCGGCAAGCACCTGAGTGGGAGCCACCAGCACCGCCTGATAGCCGGCGCCGACCGCCTGCAGCATGGCCGCGAGCGCCACTACGGTTTTGCCGGAGCCGACTTCGCCCTGCAACAGACGCTGCATGGGCCAGTCACGTTCAAGATCGGACGCGATGTCGTCCACCACCTGACTCTGCCCGGCTGTCAGTGTGAACGGCAACGATGCGATGAAGCGGTCGCGCAAATTGGGCAAATTGGGCAGATCAGGCAGATCGGTCGCAGAACCGCGCTCCGATGCTTCTGGTTGCGTACTTGGCTCCGCAACCGCTTCGCCCACCGACGCTCGAGCTGTTTCCAGCGCCTCGTTCAGCGGGCAAGGATGCGCCGATGACTTGTGCGCGTGCTGTCGAGACTTCAGCAGCGAGGTCTGCGAAACGAAAGCCTCCTCATAGCGCAGGGTTTCGATGGCCTCCTTGAACCGGGCCGTGGAGGCCGGATCATGAATGGCCAGGAACGCCTCAGCGATGCATGAGGTTCTTGGCCTTGCGCACCGATTCGGGCAGCACATCTGGGATGGATTGGGAGAGCGCCTCAGCACCGGATTCGGCGGTCGTGCCGGACTTCTCTTCCCCGTTTTGGACGGCGATGGTGTCAGTCGCGGGAGCACAATGCCGGCTGCCCCAGCGCCAGCGAGTTGCCCGTCAGGCGTGGATGACGTGCGGGCCCCCATCATCCACAGCAATCCCAGAATCGTCTCATGAATATGTTCGGACGAGATACGCGAACTGGCGTGATATACCGGGCGGGGCCGGCAGACGCGGGTAAGCGCCTCTTGCACGGTATCGGCGTCGTATTTCAACGCGGCCCCGGAAGGGGCAGTCGCGGCCGGCGGATACGCGGACTGCGCACTGGCATACGGATCGGCACTTCCCGCAAACGCACCATTGCCGGATGCCGCGCCCCGAGCGTAACCCTCAAGCCCCGCTCCTGCTCCGGCCGGCACGGGCGCGACAGTGAGGATTTCGGGATGGGTGAACTGCAGCTGACCCATGTATTCGCCGGGCATACCGGAGACCACCACAGACGTGCCGGCGCGCAGTCGCACGCTGACCCAATCCACATACGATTTACGATACGAGAAGAACGTGAGCCGGGCCGTACTGCCGGGTACGCGACGAGACCGGGCGAAGTCGGCGTCATCGACCGTCGCTTCGAGTCGGTAGCCGCGGCGAGCGTTCATCGGCACCACGCGCATATCTCGTATCACGGCGGCAAATGCCATCTGCTGGCCGGGTGCGGCCTCGCGGATGCGCGAAGCGGCACCGGTTCGGTGACGCGGAAAGGATAGTAGGTCAGGGCGTCGCGACAGTGACGATTCCCAGCGATTTGAGCGCGGACACGCGACGCTTGTTGGTGACCAGCGAAGCGAGAGTGGTGCCCATAGTGATGCTCATATTGGCCTATTCTATTCGCACGGCCTCTTTAGGCCGCAGAAACAACAAAACCCGCCAAGCCGAAGCTCAAACGGGTTTTGCTCCACGTTAGTACGCGATTCACGCGGCCACGCGCTGAACCTTGCCAGCCTTGAGGCACTTGACGCACACGCGCAGGCGAGTGTTCTCGCCATCAATCGTGGTGCGCACAGACTGCAGGTTCGGGCGGAAGCTACGCTTGGTACGACGGTGCGAATGGGAAACGGTGAAACCGGTCTGCGGTCCCTTGCCGCACACTGCGCAACGAGCTGCATGATGGACTCCCTTAACCTTGATGTGTCAAGTCTTTCACGCATTCGACCGCCGGTTTCACCCGACATGCCGAACACACAACTTCACAAATATATAGCCCAATACCGACAACCGCAACTCTTGCGTGTATCATGGGCGAACCTCGGCGGTTCACGCGCGGTTCGAGCGTAACTTGCGAGTGGGCCATCAGCGGTTCACGAGCGGCTCGGCATTGGTTCGCCAGCGGTCCGCAAGTAGTTCGTCAGCAGTTCGCCAGCGGCGAATTACGCTGCAAATCATAGCGTTTACCCGATAAAACACGCCGGCCTTCCTTTTCCGCATCCAGCAAACTCTCATATAATCTCGGTATAAGAGACGGCAAGGGACGAAGGGGTCCTCGTGCAACTTACGACGAAGGAGGCTGTCATGTTGAATCTCAAGCGAGGTATCGGCACTCACGAGCCAGCGTGATTTCACTGGGGCAAGTCTGGGTGGACATTATGCTCAATGTGGACAAGGTGCCGGCACAGGGCGGATTCGCCGTGGCCGATCATCCGAAGCCCTCCATTGGCGGCAGCTATCGCGTGCTGCAGGCGGCCAGCCGCATGGGCGTGCCGACCGAGCACGCCGGCATTCTGGCAACGGCCTGTGGGCGCATTTCATCCGCCAGTCATTCCAAGACAACGGCATTACGCATATCGGCCAGGATCGTCTTGATGAGGATTCCGGCTTCCGCGTGGTGCTGAGCTCCGGCGCGCCGAAGAAGACATTCATCGCTTCCTATGGCGCCGAGGCTCATGGCGACTCGGACACGTTCGACACGCTGGAGCCGCAGCCCAAAGACGTGGTGCACATCAGCGGCAACACACTGATGGACCACACGGCCACCGGCGTGGACGGATTCCTGCTCAAGGCCGGTACCGACCCGGCTGCACGCGACTACACGCTGGTGATCAACCCCACCAATACGTTGCGTTTGGTCAACGACCATATGCTTGAGGACTGGTGCTCGCACGCCCGGTCTGGTCCTGCAACCGTCAGGAGCCATGACGCTGGCCGAGCGACTTGGTGCGCCAATCGACGACAGCAAAGTCACCATTGGCGGCGGACTTGACGACTTCATGCACCAGTTGTGCGACGGCTTGGGCGCTACACTGCGCGCGCCGCTGGTGGTGCGTGTCGGCGCCCGCGGCGCTTGGATTCGTGAGCCAGGTGGCGAGACGATTCATATCGAGGGATACCCGACCAAGGCCGTACACACCCGTTCGGCGGGCGGTTGCCACACCGGCGTGATGTGCGCGATGCTGGCAAAGGGCCATAGTCTGGCCGAATCGGTAAAGATCGCCAACGCGGCGGCATCCATCGCCATCCAGCACAGCCTCAACGGCGTACCGCAATGCCCCGATTACGACGAGGCCATCGCGCTGATCGGCGAATAGTCGACTATAGGTAGCTCCCCCCAGTCCGCTTCGCGGCCAGCTCCCCTCAGCGAGGGGAGCTATTTTTGCTCTGGCTCCCCTTAGAAAGAGGCCCGGCATTATTCATCCGCCGTTCAACCGGAATGGCTCCCCTACCCTAGTCCGCGCTTCTACGATAGATTGAGTTGATACTGTCGAGGAGTGTATATGACTGATCCCACGAATGTCCACGAACCGGTGCCGCAAAGCGCCAAACTGACCGCCCGCGAGAAGAAGTGGATCATCTACGACGTCGGCAACTCGGCATTCGTGCTGCTGTCCACCGCCGTCATCCCCATTTACGCCAAATCGCTGATGCCGGCGGACGGCAACATCGTGTCCGCCTGGGGCTACGCGCAAACCATTGCTTCCTTGGTCATCGCGCTGCTCATGCCGTTGCTCGGCTCCATCGCCGACGTGCAAGGCATGAAAATCAAGTTCTTCCTTGGCTTCTTCGGCACTGGCGTGGTCACCTGCTGCGCAATGGCCCTGCCCCTGACCTGGCTACCGTTCCTAGTCGTCTACATTCTGGCGACCATCGGCCTCAACGGCTCGCTAACGTTCTACGATTCGATGCTCATCGACGCCACCTCGAACGAGCGCATGGACAAGGTCTCCTCGCATGGCTACGGCTGGGGCTACATCGGCTCCACCGTGCCGTTCATCTTCTGCATCGCGCTGATCTTCGGCGGCCCGTCGCTCTTCGACTGGTCCACGGTGGCTTGCACGCGCGCCTCGTTCATCATCACCGCCATCTGGTGGGTGGCATTCACCATCCCGCTGCTTACCAGCTACCGCCAAGTGCACTATCGCGCCACCCGTGACCAGCTGGGCTCGGCCGTGCGCGGCACGTTCAGCGAACTGGCGGGCACGTTCGGCAAAATCGTGAAGAACAAGCCGTTGTGGATGTTCATGATCGCGTTCTTCTTCTACATCGATGCCGTGAACACGGTGATTTCGATGAGTACCTCCTACGGTGCCGAGCTTGGCATCGACTCCACCCAGCTGGCGGTGGCACTGCTCGTCACGCAGTTCGTGGCCTTCCCCTGCGCGATTCTCTACGGTCGTTTGGCCGGCCGGTTCGGCTGCAAAGTGATGATCACGGCGGCGGTCGTGGCATACATGTGCATCGTGTTCTTCGCCGCGTTCTTCCTGAAGTCGGCCGTGGAGTTCTGGATTCTGGCGATTCTGGTCGGCATGTTCCAGGGCGGCATCCAGGCGCTCTCCCGCTCGTACTACGGCAAGATCATCCCCAAGGATCACGCCAACGAGTACTACGGCTTCTACGATATCTTCGGCAAGACCGCCTCGATCATCGGCACCTTCCTGGTGGCCACCACCACGTCCCTGACCGGCAACGCCTCGCTCGGCGTGCTGTCAATCGCAATCCTGCTGATCGTCGCGCTCATCTTCCTGCTCCTGCAGAAGGACCCAACGCAAGCGTAATATCACCCATCAATCAGCAACAGGAACGCCGAAGCGGCGATAAAACGGCAGACCCTACCGCCCGAGCCGCGACCTGAAACAATTTAGCCCTGCACAACGCACATATTTTGACAGGGCGGTAGTTGTCGCAAATTCTGCGACAACTACCGTTGGTAAATCGAACGCTATAATCAGAAACTTTCAGATGCTGAGTTCCATGCAGTACCCCCTGTGACCGCAATGCGGGCAGGTAAGCTTGCGTGTCTTGGGCGTGTGTGCGGCGAATACGAACTCTCGCATACCCGGCTGGAAGGTCTCATGGCAAGCCGGACATAGGTACTGCACGCGGGAGCGATAGTACTTCATCGCCGCAACAGTGAGCGCAATCGCCAGCAGAACGGCGACCGGCAGCGGCCACCATACGTCTGTCATCACACCGATGACGAGGCATGCAATTTGCAACAAAGTCGCGGGCAATGCGATTGCCAACATGACCAAATATGTGGTGCGCAGGGAATGAGTGGTTGTGGTGTTCATAACGGTTGCCATGTCGGTTAATGTTGACGATACGAAGTCAGACGCCGAGACCGTCAGTGCTTTGCGCAGCTGCAAGCAGTCATCAAGACGTTGCTTCTGCTCGGCGATACCCGACTGCAAGGATGCCGTCTGCTGATCCAGCAAATCAACCAGCACCCGTTCCGGCCGCTCGTCCGACAGAATCGAGCGAATCTGCTCCAGCTTGAAGCCGAGTCCTTTGAGAAAAAGGATGACCCGCATCCGCTCGACCTCTGCAGCCCCATACAGCCTTCGGCCGCCGTCGCTGATCTCATTGGGAATCAACAGACCTTTGGCGTCGTAGTACTGCACGGTTCGCACACTCACACCAGTGAGTTTGGCGATGTCCCCTGTGGTGTATCGGCTGTCCGTTTCATCGTCCATCGACATGGCCTAACCTCCTTTCACCAAGCAATATGCCGCATTACGCAACGTCACAAGCAACATATGACGCAACGTCGACCACAAAACCTTCACATATAAGCGGACTGTAGAAAGACATCCGACCATCGCAATTGTGCACTGGTTCACAGTGAGTACCCCGAACCAGTTAGACGGCAGAACAGAATTACAGCCACACCTGTTCTTCAGGCTTTACCTCGCCGACCGCATTGGCCACACGTATGGCATCATTCCGACTCAATCTACCGGTGAATCCCTGTAGATCCGACCGGAGGAACCGCACCAGCTGCGCGCAGCGAGCGGTCGTCAGATGGGTAAGCCCGGCATGCTCATACTCGGGCAGTTGCACATCGCCCGCCCCATGCCAGGTTGGATTGCTGGTCAGTTTCACAGCCACTCCACCGTCGTCGTCGGCTTGTATGACGATGGCGGCCACGTAATGGTTGCGTGATTTCGTCGGATCATCCTCGAACCGCACCTGCATGCGATACACGTCGAAGACATGCAATTGCTCCGGAACCGGCATCAATTCCGGAATATCATGATCATTCGCCATCGCGCCACGCCTTGGGCAGTACGGCAACACCATCGGCGCCCCGGCTTGGATTCAACACCATGGCGTTCGGCACTTCGACCACCGGATATCCCTGTTCGTCGACCCCACGGTACGTAACTCCATTGGCGGCAACATGTCCCGCGCGAGGCAGCACGGGTCAGGCGCCTTCACCTCGAACGGAATACGACGCTGCGACACCAACTGCACGCTGGCCATATTCACGAACGTATTGAAATTCAATCCCATGGAATCAAGAATGGCGTTCACTTCAGCTTTGAGATCATCATCCATGCGAACAGTGGTAGTGCTCATAATGAATCCTTTCCAAAGCCAATTGTATTACTAATGACTTCTTTTCTCAATATAATCCGTAGGATGCTTAACGCTTTTGCATCATGACCTTGACATCGGGACAATCCCGCGTGAAACCAATCTCTGCCTTTGCGCTCATCAGCTGGGGAGCTCACGGTCACACTCATGCGTCGCAGACCACGAGCCTCACGCGCCTCCTCATTCCACATCTGTGTTAACAACATGTGTTAATCGCATGCATCGCCACCATGATTCCCCAATGATTTCAAGGGTTCCCCGATCTCACTATTGTTTCTTCCCTAAGACCGCCTCAATCATCGGCACCTTCCTGGTGGCCACCACCTCCCTGACCGGCAACGCCTCGTTCGGCGTGCTCTCCATCGCCGTCCTGCTCGTCGCGGCGCTGGTCTTCCTGCTGCTGCAGAAAGACCCGACGCGAAACTAACTAATTTGCGACGCGCAATCAGCGCTCGCGATAATCCTTGAACAGTTGGATGGCGATGGCCGCGATTCCGCACAGCACGCCGCCGATAGGCCATGCGACCCAGAACATGCTTGTAACGCCGGTCGACCAATCACCGCGCAGAGCAGCTGGGCTCAGGAACAGCAAGCACAGGCCAATCAGCGTGGCTATCATCATGATGATGCCGCATACCGCGCCGGTCAGTTTGGCGTAGAAATCCTGCTCGCCCGCATGCTCCTTGCGGTCGTCCTCGGCCGCTTTGTTGTATGCGTTGATATTGAGCAGACTGTATCTCATGCCGCAGTAGACAAACCCGAAAACACCGGGCGCACAGAGCAGCAGAAAAATTGCGTTGGGCCAGCCATCGGAGACGCCGAGCATGTCATCGGCATACACCGTCACCGCAATGCCAATCAGAATAGCCGAGATGCCACCGACGATGCCGATTACCAGCAGCCGCAATTCTCGGCTGCGGTCCTCCCCGGTGTAGAAATCTTCTACGTATGGGTGACGCCGTTTGAAGTCAATACGCGACAGACCTCCTGGAATCAGCATCGCCAGCCCCGCAATCACACCCACACAGACGCACAGAAACGTCAGAAAATCGTTGAGCGGCGTCGCTCCGAGAATGGAATTGCTGGAATCGAACAGGTTGCCGATGCCAACCCCGGCGACAATCGCAGCAACACCGCCGGCAATCAGCAGCGCGAATCGGCGGCGATGTTCATCGTAGCCAGTGATATCCTGCGCAAGCTCCGCGATAGGAGCGATTATGCCCGCCGTTTTGGAAGAAGCGGCTAAAGGCGATGCCGTCTCAGCCGAGGAGTCAACATTCGACGAACCGGCCGCAGAAGCCGACGCGGCAGGCCGACTCACATCGCCAAGTACCAGATCATCAAGCGTGCAGCCGAACAGGTCGCAGATCATAAGCAGCTTGTCCATCTCGGGATAGGCCTTTTCGGATTCCCATTTCGAAATGGCCTGACGCGAGACGCCAAGCAACATGGCCAATCGTTCCTGGGTCAGGTTGCGTTGCGCACGTAGGTACTGCAGGTTAGCGCGAAAACTCATTGGAATGTCCCTTCATACGTAATCTTTATCATGTCATGTTCGGCCGATGGCCCCACTATGGCATGCCGTCCATGTCAACCGCCACCATCTTTGGGTTGCAATCGCCGGTTATTCGAGCGCAACCACAAGTTGCATCGGCGGAATTCCGCCATTCCGTTGACCTGAGCAGCTTTAACATCGCACTCCACGAGACCGAAGCTTTTCCAGCTATGCGAGGGCAGCTTGTCTCACCTGCCACCACGAATCCGCTTCGACCCACGTACACATCTGTGTACAGCAGCGCTCGCAATCGGTTACCTACGACCCATATGATTTGCTGAGCGACCGCAAAACACGCAATAGCCGAGACAACACCGTCAGCGTTAAAGCTTAAGGCGACTACTTGCCCAATAGTCCGGAAATCTGGCTGATGATGTCAGCGGGCAGTCCTGCTTGTTCGGCAATGGATCCGAGGTCCAGATTGGCACCCTGCTCCTGAATTGCGCCAGCGACCTGACTGATCTGGTCGGCGGAGATGTTTTCCTCCGCCAGCGCCTGCAGCTCGTCAAGTCAGTCGGCGTTCAAATGGTCGCCAACGACCTGTTGATTTCACCCAACTGATCGGCATTGAAATGCTCACCGATTACCGCCGGCAAATCACCAATCGAACCGAGATTGAAATCCCCGCCAAGCACATTGCCTAGATTGTCTGCGGCAAAATTTTCAGGCTATCGAACAGTCCCACATGTGCCGCTGGTACTGCTTGTTCAGCAACTGCTGCAGAGCATCGCACAGATTCTGCATCAATCGCCGCTCTTCGGCAGACAAGTCCCGCGTGAAACCAATCTCTGCCTTTGCGCTCATCAGCTGGGGAGCTCACGGTCACACTCATGCGTCGCAGACCACGAGCCTCACGCGCCTCCTCATTCCACATCTGTGTTAACAACATGTGTTAATCGCATGCATCGCCACCATGATTCCCCAATGATTTCAAGGGTTCCCCGATCTCACTATTGTTTCTTCCCTAAGACCGCCTCAATCATCGGCACCTTCCTGGTGGCCACCACCTCCCTGACCGGCAACGCCTCGTTCGGCGTGCTCTCCATCGCCGTCCTGCTCGTCGCGGCGCTGGTCTTCCTGCTGCTGCAGAAAGACCCGACGCGCGCAAACGTGCTGAGACATCGCCGGTGAACCAAGTTCTGCCTTTTTACCGACGCAAGCTCGCATAAGCAGGAATCAAACGTCGGCGCTGGGACACAGAACGGGAATCCGCCGACGTTCAGAGTATCTGATGTCGGTGCCGGGCCATGTTTTGGACGCCACCGACACAAGTACCACTCTTGCGACGTGGTGGGGCATCCGCTGTCCCACCACCGTCGCCAATCGTTCTCAGCGCGTTGACAATCCATTATCTGTCCTTTCAACGCCGCCAAACGTCCACAGCGTCGGCGACGGTCCGGATTTTGACGCACCACCGATGCAAAACCATTGCAGGCGGTCCGTACGGAACATCAGCCGAGACCACCGAACGAGCACCAAATGCGGCATCAGCCACGACACCAGCCGCACTTATCGACGCGCCCTTACCGCGTCATCACGTCCATCAATACAATGACTCATCGGCATATCCGGCTGCAGCCCAATAATCGTCGGCCGATAGCGAGCGATTGAAACCGGTGGCATGATCGCTTCCGAGGTCGCCCTCGCCACCGAAATCGACATCGAAATCAGTACCAGCATCGGAAGTACCGCCGGACATACCGGCAACGGACCTGACTTCGGTTTTCAGCAGGTATTTCTCCGCGAAATTCAGCGTGGTGCACACCATCGCAAACCCCTTTCCATGCGCGTTGCTCTGGCTGACCAAGACGTCCTTGTGTAAGTAAGTATGGCGGATCCCCTTCCGCACCGCCATATCCACTATGGAAGCACGCCGCGGCACACGACACAAGCCCCGGGACATATGAAGAAGTTATGGCCGGTTCAAAGCACCCGTATTACAGCCCAAACGGCAACGCGCGCAGCGGGATTGCACGACGGCCGGACGCCACTCATAATCGGAAACCGCTCACAGCCAAATGCCACCCGAGGCCGGACGCCATATAAGGAACCGTGCACGGCAGATATAGAAAATGCCCGCATCATAGACTGACGAGCGTGATATCGGGTGGGCGATGTAGGAATCGAACCTACGACCCCTTCGGTGTGAACGAAGTGCGCTAGCCGCTGCGCCAATCGCCCGAGCCTGTGATGAAAAAACCGGCAACAATCTGCCGGCGATTCATCGAGTGGGCGATACAAGATTCGAACTTGTGACCCCTTCCGTGTCAGGGAAGTGCGCTACCACTGCGCCAACCGCCCGGGTCATCATCCGGTCGAATCAATCAGTATGAATCAACCATCCGAGAGCGGACAACGGGACTCGAACCCGCGGTCTCAACCTTGGCAAGGTTGCGCTTTACCAACTAAGCTATGTCCGCATGTGTTACCTTCACGGGCAACAGGTGACAAAGATACGCCAATCTCAGGAAAAAGCCAAGCCCCCGCGTGTCCCACCGGTTTTCCAACGATTATCGGGTGCCGCCGTGCACATAACTCGCGGTGGCCGTATACAGCAGCCAGGCGATGGGCATGGCCAGCATAAACAGCGGTAGAACCAAGCGATGGGCACATTGCACGGCCATGGCCGTGGAAATCAGGAACGCATGACGATAACCGATCAGCTGGCCGAAGAGGCCAAGGCCTTGATCGGCGACCGTGCCGAAGTGAAGTTCCTGAACTACGCCGACGTGCCGTTCTTCAACCAGGACGAGGAATTCCCGAACCCGACAGCCGCCGTGGCCGCCGCCTTCCTGGCGCTCGTTGCGGAGTAATCCCGCCCGAATCTTGGTTACGTTCCACCTCAAGGCGGACGGCGGACCAGCTGCATCAGCAATGTGCCGAACCCCTCTGATTGACTCCAATCAGAGGGGTCGCTGCGTTTCAAGGGGCTGATTTGGCCTTCTCCGGAGGTCTACTCCCGTTCAAGGGGCTGGTGGCTGAGTAGACACGGGCCAAAAACGGCGTAATGACGTTAGCCCGAAGCCGTTTATACTTGCGGTTTCCCGGATGAGGAGCCCCTCGAAACGGAGATAGACCTCCGGAATAACCCAAATCAGCCCCTCGAAACGGAGTTAGACGGTTGGGATGTCGGAAAGAACACTCATGCCGGCCCAAGAACCCCCCACTATGTCAGATATCGCTGCCCAGCACGCAATACTGACCGTACAGCACGACCCGTCCTTCATGAAATCAGGCACGGTATGGGCTTCATCCCTCAACGCGCGATAATGGCGGTATGACGCAACGACAACTGATGCGGGCCACAGTCGAAACGCCCATCGGCCGGATGATGATGGCCTCGGACGGCGAGGGCCTGACCGAGCTCTGTCTTGAAGACTGGTGGTGGGCCACCGATCACCAAGCCGTTCTCGATTCGAATCGCGAATCCGATCGTGAACCCGATGTGTTCCGTATAACCCGCGAATGGCTGACCGCCTATTTCGCCGGCGAACGCCCCGGCTCGGATCAGGTGCCGCCGTTGCATCCCGCCGGCACGCCATTCCAACATGAAGTGTGGAATCTGGTGGCCGAGATTCCCTATGGCATGACGGTAAGTTACGGCGAACTCGCCGCCCGAATTGGCCGAACGACGCGGCGGCGGCCGCATGGCCGCGCAGGCGGTCGGAGGCGCAGAGAAGCGCAATCCGGTTACCATCATCGTGCCCTGTCACCGCGTAGTCGGCTCGGCCGCGCGTTTGGCCGGCTACGGCGCCGACTCGACATCAAGGCCGAACTGCTCGACCACGAAGGCGTGGATCTGGCCCGCTTCGATCTGCCGAACCTTTGACGGCCCCAGCGGTCCGCCTCGTCAAAAGGATTGAGTGGTTACCCCTCCCGCTGGCGGGAAGTGGCACGTAACGCCGGAGGGTGGTCGGCTGGCTGGCATCGCAACCCCCGCTACCCGACAATTTTCGACAAGCTGACGGGAATCCTCCCACGAATTGTTCGCCGTCGGTGCAGTCTTGCTCGATCGCGCCGGCCAAAACCGTACAATCCCTACAATGGAATGTATATGGTTAATTGCTGCGCGCAGCCGCACGGCCGCACGCAATCGCAAGACCACATGGCCCAAGGGGATATGCAATATCAACGGAAGCAGGAGGTGCGTATGACCGGCATTATCGATTACGCGCACACCGAAACGCGCTCCTTCGCCGACTTGCCGTTCAATGAAATCGACGCTTGATCATCTCCACGCTCATCTATGAGGATGTGGCCAGTATCTGTCCGACGTTGATGCTGGATGAGACGCAGTCAGGCTCGTTCGCCGCACGCATTCGCGCTTTCGAGCCCAAGCATCCACTGATCTGGCTGAAGGGTATCTGGCATCCCGAGCTTGAATCGGTAAGCCTTGACGAGGCCAACCGCGAGCTGCATCGTTCGCCGGAAACGCATGCCGACGACAAGCCGCACGAAACCCAAATGGTTTCAGTGGTCAATCCGGACCTGACCCACGACCTGTTCCAGGCCGCGGGCGAGAACCCCCGCTACGCCAACGTTCGTCTGGGCGCGGTGGTCGAGCACATCAATCAGGGTGAGCAAACCCAATTCGCCGCCGCCACCTTCCAACTGCCCGACGGCCACAAGCGCCGAAAGCCGACCTACAAAGGCACGTTGGTTATTTCCTTCCGCGGCACCGATGATTCGCTCATCGGATGGAAGGAAGATTTCAATATGGCTTTCCAGTATCCGGTGCCGGCGCAACGTTCAGCCAGCGCCTATCTGGATATGGTGGCGCGACTGTGGGAGGGTCCGATTATTCTGGTCGGCCATTCCAAGGGAGGCAATCTGGCGATTTACGCGGCCATGAACGCCGATCCCAAGGTGCGCAAGCGCATTCAGCATGTCTATTCACTGGATGGCCCCGGTTTCCCGCCGGAGATTGTGACCAGCCCCGCCTACCGCACCATCCAGCCGAAGGTGACGAAAATCGTGCCGAGTTCGTCGATTGTGGGCATGATTTTCGAGACCCCGGAGCCTTGCCGCGTGGTCTCTTCCGATTCGGATGGCATCATGCAGCATTCCGCCTTCACCTGGCTATTGGATGGTGACCAGTTCATCACCGAGCCGGATTTGAGTTCCAGCTCGCAGTTGTTTAACGAGGAGCTGAACCATTGGATCGCCACGCTTACGCCCGAACAGCGCGAGCGTGCGGTGGATGCGCTGTTCACCGTGCTGCACGCCAACGGCGCCACCAGCTTCAGCGAGGTGATGAGCAACTTCCCCGCTTCGATTCCGGCGATGCTTGGCGCGTACGTTGGGCTGACCCCCGCAGACCGGCGTCATTTGGTTGAGGCCCTGGCGATACTGTTCAAGCGTCCACGGCCAAACGCAAGCCGACGCCCGCCCCGGCTTCCGCACCAAGTTCTGCGACCTCCAAAGCAACAGCCGAGATCCCAGCAGAAACTGCAGCAGGAGCAGATAGCGCAGCTCCGGCCAGAGCCGATACTGATGCCGATGCCGGCACCACAGCTTCGCCATCAGCGGAGGACGCAACTGAAATCGCCGATTAGCTCATAGACATGTCCACAAATAATAGTTATACTGCCCAATAAGTTATTAGACAGCGTGACCATATCACGCTGGTGCATCAGGAGGAAGAGATGCCACGTCCACGCCATGATTCCGAGGTGCTGCCCGCCAAAGAACGCCTCGAGAACGCTTTCTGGGAATTGCTCGCCGACCGCGACTATCGCAAGATCACCGTTACCGACGTGGTGCGTGAGGCTGGCGTGAACCGTAATTCGTTCTACTATCACTTCTCCAGCCTGCCCGAATTGGCCGATTCAGCCATCCTGCATCAGGTCGAATCGATTCCGATCAACCGCACCCCCGATCCGAACGGCAATCCCGAGGAACAATGGCGAGACCGCGTCACCGCCACGCTCTCCGATCCAGAGCAGCGTCAGCGCCTCGACCACCTGGCCCTGTTGGCAGGCCCGCACAGCACGCTTGAACTGACCGAATCGCTGCGCGACTTCTGCCGTCTGCAAATGCTCAGCACATTGCAACGCGACCCCAAGAACCTTGACCTGAAAACCGATCTCATGGTCGAGTTCACCGTGGGCGGCATGCTCGCCGTGCTGCAACGTTGGCCCGAATTGAGCGACACCATCGAAATCAAAGACCTGCTTAAAGAAGATGTGGCCGTGCTGGCCATGGGCATATACCTGGCCATGAGCCAAAAGGACATGCTTAATTACTGGAATCGCATCTTCGTGCACAATGCGCAGGATTCGACCGCCCCCGCATGCCGGTCGCCGCCACGCATGCCGCGCCATCCACCATCTCATCGTCGAACGGCCCCGCAGGATTCCCCGGGTACACCGCTTGACCGAAAACCAGCGAGTCTGGATTGTTTCCGCCGCACGAACCTCGCGTGAGGTTTCTCACAAGGCGCAATCAGCCTCTCATGCTGGCGTTTCCAACCCACGCACAGGAAGATGGAAGCATGAGCGAAACATCGAACAAGACCCGTCTGGAACATGACTGCATCGGCCAGATGGAGGTGCCGGCGAACGTCTACTGGGGTATTCACACCCAGCGCGCTATCGGCAACTTCCCGGTCTCCGGCATCACCGATAGCAACATCCCGAGCTGATTCGCGCCTATGCCACGGTCAAGCGCGCCTGCGCCATCGCCAATGAGGAATTAGGCTGATCGACCCAGCCAAGGCCGAGGCCATTCGCGCCGCCTGCCTAGAAATTGAGGCCGGCAAACTGGCCGATCAGTTCCCGGTCGATGTGATGCAGGGCAGTGCCGGCACCTCGTCGAACATGAACATGAACGAGGTGATCGCCAACCGTGCGTTGGAAATCGCCGGCCGCCAGCGCGGCGATTACACATACATCCATCCGAACGACGACGTCAACAAGTCGCAGTCCACGAACGACACCTACCCGGCCGCCTGCAAACTCGCGCTTATCGACGCGATCGGGCCGCTCGCCGAGTCCACCAAGAAACTCGCCAAGGCTTCCACGATCTGGCCGACAAACATATCAATGACGTGACGATTGGCCGCACGCAGCTGCAGGACGCCGTACCAATGACCTATGGTCAGGAATTTCATGCGTTTGCCACGCTGTTGAAGTCTGATTTGGCTGCATTCGATCGCGTGGTGCCGCTGCTGGCCCAGCTCAACCTCGGTGCCACCGCCATCGGTACCGGCATTTGCGCGGATCTGCGATTCCGCAAGTCCGCTATCAAGCATCTGGCGCAAATCACCGGGCTGCCGGTCACCGCCGCGCCCGATCCGGTGGCCGCCATGACGGATATGGCGCGTACGTGGCCACGTCGGCTGCCATCAAGAGCCTCGCCGTGCACCTGAAGAAGGCCGCCGACGATTTGCGACTGCTCAATTCCGGGCCGCGCTGCGGTTTCAACGATCTCAACGTGCCGGCTCGCCAGCCGGATCGTCGATCATGCCGGCCAAAGTGAACCCTGTGATCCCCGAATGCGTCAACCAGTGCTGCTTCACGATTTTCGGCATGGACGTGACTGTGAACTGGGCTGTGGCCGAGGGACAGTTGCAGCTGAACGCCTTCGACCCGGTGATGGTGCATGAGCTGCTGACCGGCATGGCGTTGCTGACGCACGCCATGGAGACGTTCCGCGTCAACTGCGTGGAAGGCATCGAAATCAATGCTGACCTGGGGCGTTCATACGCCCAGTCCTCACCGTCGATTTCCGCCGCGCTCAACCACTACATCGGCTACGAGCACGCGGCCGACATCGCCGCCGAAGCCGTACATACCGGCCGTACCGTGCGCGAGGCGGCCGGCGAACGCACCGACCTGCCCGCCGAGCAGTTGGACGAGATTCTCGATCCGATTCGACTGGCCCGCGGCCTCGGCCAGACCTGCCGCGAACGCCAGGAGTAGCGGAATCGACCGTAGGCCGATTCCGCTTTCTGCCACCCCGTCTCCACGACTTCACCAGAAACGACCGATACAGTAGCGTATGACTGAATATGCAGAAGACATCGCACGCTGGTTTCAGGTGAACGCCGGCAAACTCATCTGGCTGACCATTGTATTGGCCATCGTATTTGTGGCCGACCGCGTCATCAGCCGCGTGTTGCGCAAGATTCTGGACAATTCTCAGATTCCCAGCGCCTCGATTTTCGTGAACCTCACGCGCGTGACCATCTGGGTCACCGGCGCAGCATGGTACTGCAGCCCGTATTCGGCATCAATCCGACCACACTTATCACCGCCCTTGGTGTTGGAGGTGTGGCGATCTCGCTGGGTCTGAAGGATACAATCGCCAACATCATCGGCGGCTTCGGCCTGATGCTGGGCCGCGTAATCCAACCCGGCGATCTGGTGACCATTCAAGCGTCACAGGCACCGTGCACGACATCACCTGGCGTCAGACCGTGGTGCGCACCCGTTCCGGAGACATGATGGTCATCCCCAATTCGGTACTCAATACGGCCGCCCTGACCAAGCTCACGCCGGTCAGCGAAGGCATGGCCACGCTTGAGTTCACGGCCAAGCCTCCGGCGACCCGTCTGCGATCAGTCAGGATATTCTCGACCGCGTAACCAAAGCCACCGCCGACGTGGCGCTGGAGGGTCAGCCGCCATTGGTCAAGTTCACCGGCTTCTCCCTTACGGCATGACCGGCCAAGTGCTTGTGTTCGCGCGCGAGGGTGTGCTGCCTTCCACCATCAAAGATATGGCGGCACGAGCCATCGCCGGTTCGGGCACCGAATACCTTGTTGAAGATGGCGGCTCGTCAGGCAATCTGTGATATCTCCCGGCTCGCCTCTCTGGGTCCGGCTATGACAGTCATGCGAACAGCATCCAACCGGTAAGCATCACAGTCAACAGTAGGTACGCGATAACGCCGGGATTGGCATAGGCGGTGCGTATTTTAAGCCCCGCAGGCAACTCCTCTGGCGCAAGATAGAACTCCCAGCTCTTGCGCTTGGTGATAAGCAGCACGATACCGGCAATGCAGAGGCCCAACATCACTGTGCCGTACAACATCATGATGCCCATGTCGCCCATGTTGCCGGCTTCAGCCATACGCATGATTTCGGCCTCGCTGACCGTGCCGTCGAGGATGCGGGGATCGATCTGTTGTATCACCAATGGGGCGAGTACTGACCCGTTCAGGTTGATCAGCATGTGCATAGCCACCGAATACCGCAGTCGGGAGGTGCGCGTGTATACATATCCGAACATCAGTCCTAGGCCAAAGGCGTAGAAGAACTGGAACACGTTCATATGGAATAGCGCGAATGCCAATGCGGAGAATATGATTGCGGTCTTCTCTCCGTACCGGCGCAGGCGGGAGATAATCTCCTTGCGAAAAATCCATTCTTCGCAAACCGGTGCCAACAGGCCTATGAACAATGCGTTCACCCGCCAGTCGCTGCCAAGAATCACGTCGTTGATGCGATTGGTGGCCTGACCATCAGTGGCTCCGGCAGACAATATATTGCCAATCATATTGCCCAAGAACATTACCGGAATGCACATGACGAAAATCTGAATGAACTCCCCCGCCTTCATGGGGTACTGCCGGGTGCGAATAACCGGTACGCGAGTGAAGGCCAACATACTCAGCGGCATGGCCACCACATACAGCGGTCCGGAGGAGGCGAGCAGCACAGCCCAAGCGGCACATCGGTGCCAAGCAGCGTTCGTAGTGCTTCAGTGGCCAGAATATTCAGTCCGATCCAGAACACCATCATAATGGCGAGCGCCGAGCCGATTGTCGAAAACCGGCGATGGGCCGTGAACCACCAATCGCGTGGAGATTGTTGCGGCTGCTGCGATTGCTGAGGTGCCTGCGGCTGCTGCGCCGGCGGCATTGGTTCGCTCATACTTATCCCCCATAGTTACTGGCCGCAAACGGACCGATCACACGTGCAATACTCTTCAAGAATACGGCACGGCGTTTCGATTGCATTGGGAATGGGGGAGGAAATCATCAATGGGCAAGGAATGATCAACGTCAATCATTCCCAATGCCGAGAAAGTCCCCTACTCTGCAAGATTGCTGTGGGACGCACGCGATAATCGCCCAAAAATCGCCGCCGTCCCACACACATCATTGCCGATAAGCCATTCGACGATCGTACAGTCACAAAAACAGAACAGAACCGCACGATCATCGCAACGCCATTCAGCAGGCGAGCGCGGCGACCGGACGCGGGGTGACAATCACGTCATCGCCCACCGCCAGACCGGCCGGCAGCTCGCTGGCGGGCAGCTGCACGGTGGCCTTGAGCTGTTCGCCCTTGTTCCAGCGCTGGTATTCGCCGGAGGTGATGACCGTATCCACGCGCACCAAGGAGCCAAGGAAGTGAATGACCTCCACGCGGGCGCGTTCGCCGCGTGCGAATCGCTGCTGCCGGCCAAGGCCAGCGTCAGGTTCTCCGGGCGCACGAGCATGGCCACGGAATCGCCTTGGCGGAGCCGGCGAGCAGCGGCACGCGCTGGCCGAAGACCACGGCCTCGTCGCCATTGGATGCGCCGGGCAGGCGGTTGGTGAGTCCAATGAACGTGGCCACGTACTCGGTGGCGGGGCGCTGGTACAGGTTCTGCGGGGCGGCGATCTGCTCGATCTTGCCCTTGTTCATCACACCGATGCGGTCGGCCACGGCCAGCGCCTCTTCCTGATCGTGGGTCACGAAGACGGTGGTGGTGCCGGTGGTGAGTTGGATGCGGCGAATCTGGTCGCGCAGCTGGACGCGCACCTTGGCGTCGAGGGCGGAGAGCGGCTCGTCGAGCAGTAGCACGCGCGGCTTGACGGCCAGCGCGCGGGCCAGGGCCACGCGCTGTTGCTGGCCGCCGGACATCTGCTGCGTGTACTTCTTGGCCTGATCGGCAAGTCCCACGAGCTCCAGCTGTTCCATGGCGATCTTGCGGCGTTCTGCCTTGCCCATGCCGCGCACTTCGAGGCCGAATTCCACGTTCTCCAGGGCGGTCATGTGCGGGAAAAGCGAGTAGGCCTGGAACACCATGGCCATCTCGCGCTTGTTGACCGGCACGCCGGTGACGTCTTGGCCGCGACCATGATGCGGCCGCCCTGGATGTCTTCGAGGCCGGCGAGCGAGCGCAGCGCGGTGGACTTGCCGCAGCCGGAGCCGCCGAGCAGCACGACCATTTCGCCGGGCTTGATGTCCAGGGTTGAAGTCGTCGA